>Ga0115554_1000095_pt1 | contig 51876 bp, 48 predicted proteins | sample COGITO_mtgs_1104_3_FD_87283 | JGI IMG/M metagenome (GOLD analysis project Ga0115554, IMG submission 87283) | Pelagic marine microbial communities from North Sea - COGITO_mtgs_110404 | ecosystem: Environmental > Aquatic > Marine > Epipelagic | place: Germany:Helgoland, sampling site Kabeltonne... | reverse complement strand
ATTTAATTTTAAAATGTCGTGTCCAAGGCGTAGTTGTTTTTTATTCTAAAGACGCTACGATTTTATTGCATAGCCTTAGCTACGAAATATATGAGTAAGGAATTTAGAATGAAAAAGAACAAGCTGACATTGCGATATTTTATGATTAAATTGGTATTAATGCATAATACCTACTATATGCACAAATATGTTACCCTTCTTATCAGTATACTAGTGATAACGTCATTGCAGGCGCAAATCAATCCAACTCCTAGTGATTTTGAAAAATATCCGATATTTCCAGGATGTGAAACAACAATCATCGCAGAAATTCCCAATTGTTTCAATACAAAGCTTATTGAGTTTTTTATAGAAAAATTTGAAATGCCTTCAAGAGTAGATGAAGAGCAATATAAAGGGCAAATGGTAATATTTTTTGAAGTGAGCTCAGAGGGTCAATTTAAACTTCTAAATACAGAAGCTGTATATACAGCGCTTAAAGAGGAAGCACAAAAAGTATTTGATCAATTACCTAAAATACAGCCAGCCACCTACGGCGGAGAACCTGTCTTTATTCAGTTTTCTATGCCTGTAAAAATTCCGCTTTCGCGAAATAAAATAGACAACTTTATAGCTTCTCAAGAAAATACTACTACTAAAAACAACCCTCTCAAAGAGTATGCTGCCTCAAAAGAATTAGATGAAATAAAAAGCAAAGACTTTGATAGAAAAGTACAATATGAAAGCCAACTTAATATCCCTTTCTCTCACGAGGTATATGCACGTTTTGATAAAGCATTAAACCAAGTCGGTGTAAACACCCATACAGCCAGTCGTCCTTTCTTATACGATGTAGTAAATGGATATCATAATTTTGACTCTATAGTAAATACCTTACAACTGGATAAGAAAAGCTGGTTTGGGCGTAAATTCTTTAACGAACACATGATTCGTTTTCAAGGAGATAATTATTGGTTTACCATAAATCCTGGAGCAGATCTCGTACTAGGTGCAGAAACAGACGATCGTAAAGTAGAGAATCTTACCTATAATAATACCAGGAGTGTATTTATTCAAGGTGGGATTGGAAAGAAATTTAGTTTTTACACAGCCCTGTTTGAAAGTCAAGGTCGTTTTGCTCAATATTTTAATGACTATGCAAGATCCCTTCGTCCAGATGGTGGAAACCCAGCAGTGATTCCAGGAAGAGGTATCGCTTCTGAAGGTAGTGGAGGTGATTTTGACTATCCAGTCGCCGAAGGCTATGTGTCTTATACCCCAAATAAATATTTTAATTTTCAAGCGGGAACTGGGCAACAGTTTATAGGAGATGGATATCGCTCTTTGTTAGTAAGTGATGTGTCGGCAAATTATCCGTTTTTTAAAATTAATACGACGCTGTGGAGACTTAAATACACCAATACGTGGTTCTCATTAAAAGATGTAAGACCAGAAGTTACCGCCGATGGTGCTTTTACATCCAAATTTGCGGTAAATCATTACCTGAGTTATAATGTAAATAACAAGTTAAATATAGGTTTGTTTGAATCTGTTATTTCTGCAAGTAAAGATAACAACGGATTTGATGCGAGTTTATTAAACCCAATTATCTTTCTTAGAAATGTCGAATTTCAAAGAGGATCACGAGGCGGAAATGCCCTTATAGGATTGACAGGAAAATATAAGTTTACCAATACGATTAATGTATATGGACAACTTATACTTGATGAATTACGCCTCTCAGAATTAACAAGCGGTAATCAGAACTTTAGAAATAAACACGGAGTTCAGTTAGGGATAAAATATTACGATGCTTTTAAAGTGCCTAATCTTACACTACAAGCTGAGTTTAATCAAGTGCGACCGTATACATTCTCAAATAACGACCCTTTGCTTAGTTATACCAATACCAATCAACCGCTGGCACATCCTTATGGTGCCAACTTCAGAGAGTTTATAGCCATTGCTCGCTACCGTACAGATAGATGGTATGGTACCGCACGCATTATTTATGGACAGCGAGGTTTTGAAGGTGATATCAATGATGTATTCTTTGGAGGAAATAACCTTTTTGGAAGTGAAGACAACAGACCAAGTGATAATGGTATTGAGTTGTTGCAAGGAAACCGAGTTAACTCCTTGTATGCAGATTTAGAAGTAGGATATTTGATCAATCCCGTGACAAATCTGAAAGCATTTATAAATCCTATTTATAGAGACTTTAGCGCAGAGATGCAAACCGATGCTGTTTTTGATACAAGTACACTTTGGTTAAATATAGGGTTCCGCACCGATCTGTTTAATTGGTATTTTGATAACTAGATCTTCATTTTAATCTTTGTTTTTTGAGGGTGCGCTTTCGCGAAAGCGTACTATGTAAAATTACCTTTCTGAAAGATACTATTTCCAAGACGTGAAGCGTTATCATACTAAGCATACAACTACTTCAACTAAATTATCGAAAAATGTCATCAAGAATCACCTTTGTGGGGATGGTCGTTCTGTTGTTGCTATCTTCATCATGCCAAGAGTCGGGATGCTACAAGTCCCAACGGAATCAAATCTTAGGAAAAAACGAATACAATAGTAAGGTGTATCAGGAAGAGCTATATAGACTCATTGTAGAAAACCCTGATGTAGATTATTATTTTGAAATGCGAGAAGAGATTTTTGGGCAAAGTTATCTGGTGATTAATGCCTTCGGAGATGCTTTTTGCGGGAAGTTATGTCTGATGATTCCCGAAGAAGATGCGACGAGTAGTATATTGAAGGATTCGGCAGAGTATCAGGGAGCACAATTAATAGGATTGCGTTATAATAAACACAAAACCGACTATGGGTCGGCTTTGGTGTATGATTCTATAGAGTATATCGTGGATTAAAAATGTTAGGGAACAATTCTTCTTCCAAAGTTGATGAGAATGTGTGGTTTTTTGAAGCCTGTTGTTTTCGTTTTCTTTTTCCCGTTATAATCTGTGATAATAAGAGTTGGGTATGAAGAAACTCCATATCTGCGAGCTATTTTGATACCTTCTTTTGATTCGGCGTCAATAGATATATTGATAAAGTTTTTGTTATAATAGGCTCCTACCTTGGGATCTTTAAAGCTGGTGCGTTTCAATTTTTTACAAGGACCGCACCAAGTCGCATAAAAATCGATAAAAATATACTTATTTTCTTTTTTGGCTTTTATAAGGGCTTCTTCCCAGCTTCCTTTAAAAAAAGTAATTCCTTTTTTCTCATAAGAAGCATCATTATAACTGGATAGTGTACAAGCTAAAAAGAGGAGAAGAAACAAGTGTTTACTTTTCATAATGGGACTTTTTACAGATAGAAACCAAGGTAAGAAGTTTTTTAATGCTCCATTTCTTTTTCGGTCAGAATACTTTTATAGGCAGCGCGGCGTATTTTTGGTCCGGTAATAAAGCTGCTTTCTGCTTCTTTGTCAGAGTGATAGTCGGCTGTGAGTGATTCCATGGCGACAATTTCTTCTTCTGTCTTTCCTTTTTTAATGGCTTGAGACACGTTTTTATAAATACCCACTAGCATATCATGATATTTTTGATAATCTGCTTTTGTGGCAACGGGACCGTGTCCAGGAATTATCTTTGTACTATCGTTAATTAATAGTAACCCTTTTTTTGCTGCTTCTATATCTCCTTTTAGGCTGCCTCCACTATCAATATCTATGTAGGGAAATTTATGGCTTCCGTGAAAAAACGTATCTCCGGTATGTAAAACATTGCTTTGAATGAAGTAGACAAGCGCATCTCCATCGGTATGTGCGTTATGTACGTGTGTGATAAAAATATCGTTTCCATTCATGTAGAACGTAGCATCATCACTAAATGTAATGACTGGAAGTCCTGAATCGGCTGTGTTTTCATTAGAAGCAAGACGCTTGCGTACATTATCATGCGCAACAATCATAGCGCCAGCAGCTTCAAAATTTGTATTTCCTCCAGAGTGATCTCCGTGAAAATGCGTGTTGACCAAAAACTTGACAGGTTTGTCAGAGATGGGTTTTATGGCGGCGATAATTTTTTCGGTTAGCGGAGCAAATTGATCATCAATCATAAAAACACCATCGTCACCAACGGAGATTCCGATATTTCCTCCTACTCCTTGAAGCATATAAATTTGGTCAGAAACAGGTTCTACTTTGATTTCTACGCTATCAAAACGTCCTTGTGCACAACTTATATAAGATATTGCTAATAAGGCTATAAGGGTAATTTTTTTCATATAGATGGTATGTGTTAACTACTTTTGACTGTAAATTACAGAGAAAGCTTTCGCGAAAGCATAATTTTAACAAGCATTTATGATGGGTATATTGTTGTGTAAACGACAATCAGGGAGTATCTTTGCACAACTTTTAAAATAGCTAATCTTCTATTGATTTGAGCGACGTTGCATCACATATAATTGCTGTATCCCCTTGGCAAGATTTTAAGGAAATCACAAAAATGCGATTGTCAATTAGCGTTGTCTTTTCAAGTGTCGCTGGATACTTTCTTGGAACTTCAGAAATAGATTGGGCGATTGTAGTCATGCTAGCTGTAGGCGGTTATTTTATGGTAGGTGCTTCCAATGCGTATAATCAAGTATTAGAGCGTGATCTAGATGCACTGATGGATCGTACCAAAAATAGACCGGTAGCTTCAGGTCGTATGTCTGTGAAAACAGCGTTGGGGATCGCTATTTTATTTACAATATTAGGGCTAGTTACTTTGTTTTATATCAACCCTCAAACAGCGATGTTTGGAGGGATTTCTATATTTATGTATGTGTTGCTGTATACACCTCTTAAAACCAAAACACCACTATCGGTTTTTGTAGGTGCATTTCCAGGGGCTATTCCTTTTATGTTAGGATGGGTTGCTGCTACCAATGATTTTGGTATAGAGCCAGGCACGTTGTTTATGATTCAGTTTTTCTGGCAGTTTCCTCATTTTTGGGCCATCGGCTGGTTTCTGTTTGATGATTATAAAAAAGGAGGATTCTTTATGCTTCCTACAGGGAAAAGGGATAAAGGAACCGCTGTGCAAATAATTTTATACACGATATGGACGATCCTTATTTCCCTAGTACCTGCATTTGGAGTCACTGGAGGATTATTCTTATCGCCTATCGCAGCAATTATTGTGGGAGGTTTAGGATTGTTTATGTTGTATTGGGCAATAAAGTTGTATCAAAAAAGAGATGCAGCTACTGCAAAAAAATTAATGTTGTCTAGTGTGACATACATAACGCTGCTACAAATTGTATTTGTGGTAGATAAATTTTTAAGATGATGGATTACACAGCAGGAACGGAAAAACTTAAACAAGATCGCGCAAAAAAACAAATGCTTTGGTTTGGTCTTATTAGTCTATGTATGACATTTGCAGGACTTACAAGTGCATACATCGTAAGTATGGAGCGTAAAGACTGGCTGGACGATTATGAATTTCCACAGTCTCTTATCATATCTACAGTAATTATCCTTATAAGTAGTCTTACCATACAATTGGCAAAAAACGCAATTGTTCAGGACAAAAGACAAATGGGAACACTGATGCTACTGGTTACTCTAGTGCTCGGATTTGCGTTTGTAGGATTTCAATATCAGGGATTGTTTACGGAGTTAACGAGTCAAGGGTATTTTATGACTGGACCGTCAAGTAGTATTACGACAACATTTTTATTTTTGATTATTGCGGTTCATATTGCACACGTAATTGCAGGGATGATAGCGCTTATCACTATTGTTATAAATCATATACGAGGGAAGTATTCTAAAGAAGATCATCTAGGATTAACCTTAGGAGTTACTTTCTGGCACTTTTTAGATCTGTTGTGGATATTCTTATTTTTACTCTTATACTTTACAAAGTAATTTGTAAGTTTTTGAATGTTACTAATCAACTTATTAAAAAGAGAATAGTGTTTTTAGAAATAAAGGTAAATAAGGTCATTATAAAACCTAATTTTATCTTGAAATACGGATATAAAATACCTATTTTTGCAAACGATAAATTAACCAAAATGTCACTATGGACGCTACTGTAACAAATGCAACAAGCGAAGGTAAAACTTGGGGAGGTGGAAACAAACCTCTAAAAGCAAGCTATGGGAAGTTAATGATGTGGTTTTTCATTGTATCTGATGGATTATCTTTTTCAGGCTTTCTTGCTGCTTATGGTTTTTCTAGATTTAAATTTATAGATTCTTGGCCTATTGCAGATGAAGTATTTACTCACTTTCCTTTCCTACATGGTGTTAATGCACCTATGTATTATGTGGCATTTATGACATTTGTTCTGATTATGTCATCAGTGACTATGGTACTTGCTGTAGATGCTGGACATCACATGAAAAAGAATAAAGTAATCGTATATATGTTCCTTACTATTATTGGAGGAGCTGTATTTGTTGGTTCTCAAGCTTGGGAATGGGCTACGTTTATAAAAGGAGACTATGGAGCTGTAGAAACGAAAGGAGGTAAGATCTTACAATTCTTAGATACTGAGGGTAATAGAGTTGCACTTTCTGACTTTGCAATAGCAATACCAGATGTAAGAGTAGAACACGACCGTAATAATGGTGTCTGGTATTATGCAGAAGGACCGCTTCCTACATATTCAATAGAAGAAGTAAAAGCAGGATTTGCTGCAAACCCTAATCTTTTGATTCGCACACAATTACTTACTGAAAAAGGAGAGAAAACCGTACTTAATAGGGAAGAGTCTCTATTACGTTTAAATAGAGATGCAGTTGGAATTGTAGAAGGGGCAAACCTAAGACATAATGAATACGGAGCACCTCTCTTTGCAGATTTCTTCTTCTTCATTACAGGATTTCACGGTTTCCACGTATTCTCGGGAGTTTTGATTAATATTATTATTTTCTTTAATGTAGTGATCGGTACGTATGAACGTAGAGGTCATTATGAAATGGTAGAAAAAGTAGGATTGTATTGGCACTTTGTAGATTTAGTTTGGGTATTTGTATTTACCTTTTTCTACCTCGTATAATTTTATTCCCGCGAAGGCTGGGAATCTTAAGAAAATAATTTCAATAGCATAAGAACTATTTATATAAGTTATGGCACACGAACATAAATTAGAAATATTTAGAGGACTTTTAAAGTTTAAGTCCAACGTATCAAAAATCTGGGGAGTACTTATTGTGCTATCTATTGTTACTATAGTTGAGGTAGCTTTGGGTATAATTAAACCAGAATCTCTTACAGAAAACACATTTATAAAAATGAAACTCCTTAACTGGATTTTCATTATCCTTACTATATTTAAAGCATACTACATTACCTGGGATTTTATGCACATGCGTGATGAAGTAAAAGCTTTAAGACGTATGGTCGTTTGGACAGGAGTATTCTTGATTTTATATTTAGTATTCATCTTATTAACAGAAGGTGACTATATCTTTGATGTATATGATACAGGGTTCCAAAGTTGGGATTTTTAATAGCATTAAAAAGCGGTTTTTATAACCGCTTTTTTTAGCAATACACCTTATATTCATTTCTTAATATATGTAAGAATGTAGGTGTGACAAAAGAAAGTACTATGAAAAAGAAACTAGTGCTTATTGCACTTTTTGTTTTGCCCATCGTGGCCTATTTATTCTTTTCTTCAGGAATATATAACTTTGCAAAGCTTCCTATAGTAACAGAAAAAGTAGCCGATGTTACAACAGTTACCACACGAGAGATTAAAACGGATGGGTATTCTTCAAATACACCTTTAACACTAAAAGATCACGTATCCATAGTAGGATACTTGGGAGATAATCTTACTTCTAATAGAGGATATACTGCAAATCTTAATTTGATGATCTATAAGTATTTTGTTAAATACGAAGATTTTCAAATGATCCTTTTTGTATCGCCAGGCAGTGAGCAAGTTATTGCCGATTTAAAAATAGAATTAGGAAGAATTTTTGATGTTTCTAAGATTCGTTTTGTGCAAGCAACAAAAGAACAAGCAACAAAACATTTTGAAAGTTTAGGTACTACACTCAGTTTAGGACCTAACGGGAGTCATCCTAATGTATTTGTTATTGACAGAGCATTAGCCTTGCGATCAGGTCATGACGATAAAAAGCCAAATGGATTTGGATATGATATGACGCAAGCCGTAGAAATGGGCTATATTAAGGATGATATTAAAATATTACTAGCAGAATACAGACTAGCGCTTAAGAAAAACAATAACGCTAGTGATAAAATTGAACAACGTAGAGAAAAGAAATAATGCGCAAGAACACGTATATAGGAATTGCTTTTATTGTACTCATTTTCGGAATCATCTTTATTCCTAGAATCTTTGAAAGATATACAAATGATGATGTTGTAAGGGGTGGGCGTATGCATGCCGTAGGAGAAACAGAAGAAAAATCTAAAGACGAATTATTATATATTACAATTAATAAAGAAGAAAAAAGAGTCCCTTCTTTTGAGTTTGTAGATCAAAATAAAGACACTATTACTGATAAAACTTATAGAGGAAAGGTGTTTCTAGTGGAGTTTTTCTTTACGCGATGTACAGATATCTGTATTCCTATGAATCATAACTTGCAAGCCATTGCAAAAATGTTTGAAGACGAGCCTAATTTTGGAATTGCCTCTTTTTCTATAGACCCTGAACACGACACCCCAGATGTATTAAAAAAGTATGCTACAGACTATGGCGTAATAAACCCTAATTGGCATTTTATGACTGGTGATAGATCAGATATATTAAAACTGTCTAATGAAGGATTTTATCTTGCTACAAATACAGAAGACGATCTTGATAATGGATTATATCATTCTGGACTCTTTGCATTGATAGATCAAAATGGCTTTATACGTTCTCGTCCTGATAACACGGGTAATAACCCTAAACCTTATTACAGAGGATCTGTTCCTATGGATGCTACTGTACAAGAGGGAGAAGAAGCTCCAGAGATAGATATACTAATAGAAGATATTAAAAAATTACTTAAATAATAATGAGTGCAGATCTTTCAAATACAGAAAAGAAATACCAAAAATGGATCGTTGTATTGTCTGTTGTGATCCCACTAGCGGTAGCAGCTTTGTTTGGTGTAAAACTTAAAGATTATGGGTTTGATGTAGAGCCTCTTACTTTTTTACCACCGGTATATGCCACGATTAATGGATTAACCGCTATTGTATTAGTACTTGCTGTTCTTCAAATAAAAAAAGGAAATCGTAAGACTCATGAGCGCTTAATGAAATTTGCTATCCTGCTTTCGGTATTATTTTTAGTGATGTACGTAGCTTATCACATGACCTCAGACTCGACGTCTTATGGAGGAGAAGGCGCCACACGTTATTTGTATTTCTTTATTTTGATTACACATATTGTACTTTCTATTGTGATTATTCCATTGGTTCTTTTTACGTATGTAAGAGCACTCGCAGAGCGCTTTGATAAGCATAAAAAATTAGCAAAAATCACTTTTCCAATATGGCTCTATGTCGCTATTACGGGAGTTGTGGTGTATCTTATGATTTCACCCTATTATATACATTGAGTGAGATGGACATTAAAAAAATCTTAGTCGTCGTTTTTATGATTGTTTTTTCCGCTTTCGCGAAAGCGGAAAAAGTCATACCTACTCCTATGATGACTACGCAATGTGCTATGTGTCGTGCTGTGTTAGAATCTGAAGAAGATAATAGCACCGCAAAAGGAATCAATAACGGTATTAAATACCTCATGGTGATTCCATACATTCTCGTAGGAGGTGTCTTTTACTTTGTTTACAAATCAAGAAAAAAAGACAAGGAAAACGCATCTGAAGATTCTTTGACAGAACGCTAACTGTAACAAGCTTTTAAATCTGGAGTCTTTCCTGTGAGATATGATATAGCTAGTCATTATTGATGCTTTTTACTAAATATGTATCTAGGTATATCCTTTATAAAGCAAGGTATTAACACCAATTTCACACAATTTTAGCTTTTCATTACTAATATTGTATACTTAATGTGTAGACTATGATCCAAATTAAAGATTTGCATAAATCATATCAAATGGGGAGCAACTCGCTTCACGTCTTGAAAGGAATCGACTTTAACGTAAAAGAGGGAGAATTGGTCTCTATTATGGGATCGTCAGGATCAGGTAAATCTACATTGCTCAATATTCTAGGAATGTTAGACGAAGCAGATCAAGGATCTTATACATTAGATAATGTGCCCATCAAAAATCTTAATGAAAAAATTGCGGCACAATACCGAAACAAATTTCTTGGTTTTATTTTTCAATCTTTCAACCTTATAAATTATAAAAACGCTTTAGACAATGTATCTATGCCATTGTACTATCAAGGGATGAAACGGGCTGAGCGCACAGATAAAGCTATGCATTATCTTGAGAAAGTAGGATTAGCACAATGGGCTACGCATTTACCTAGTGAGATGTCTGGAGGGCAAAAACAGCGTGTTGCGATAGCTCGTGCACTAGCAAGTGATCCAAAAGTCCTGCTTGCAGATGAGCCAACAGGCGCTTTAGACACTACGACTTCTTATGAAGTTATGGAGCTTATACAAGGGATTAATGATGAAGGAAAAACAATTCTTGTTGTGACTCACGAGCCAGATATCGCCGAGATGACCAAACGGATTGTAAATCTTAAAGATGGACGAATTATAGATGATCGCCTTGTTAACCAAATACTAGCTAAATCTCATGTTTGATATAGAACGTTGGCAAGAAATATTCGAAACTATCGGAAAAAATAAGCTCCGTACTTTCTTGACGGGACTTTCTGTTGCCTCTGGTATTTTTATACTAGTGATTTTATTAGGATTCAGTACCGGTATTCAAAAAGGAGTTAAAACACAATTTTCTCAAGACGCCGAAAGTAAAGTTAATGTCTGGACAGGTGTTACTACAAAAGGGTACGCAGGTCTTAATCCTGGTCGCCGTATCCAAATGCATAATAGTGATTTAGAAAATGTAAATCAAAAGTTTGGCGAAGCTATACAAGATCAAACGGGACTCTATAACATCTGGGGAGGTCAGGTAAACTATGGTAACGAATCGGGTACTTACAGAATAGAGGGTGCCAACTACGGACAGCAGTTTATTGAAAATGCAGGTCTCTCTGCTGGAAGATTCTTAACTCAGAAAGATGAAGACGAGGGTATTAAAATTGCGGTCATAGGTCAAAAAGTAAAAAATGATCTTTTTAAACAGTCCGAAGCTGTAGGAGAAACCATAAAAATTATGGGAATCAACTTTCTTGTAGCAGGTGTTTTTACAGACCCAGGTGGTGAGCGTGAAGAATCACGCATATTCATACCACTTAGTACAGCGCAACGCGTTTTTAACGCAGGTGACAAAATACGCTCTATGGCATTCACTATAAAAATGTCTGAAAATTTTGATGAGGCAGTCGCTCTATCTGCAGCAGTGAGTCAAGGGATAGAGGATGAGATTAAATCTCGATATCAAATCGCGCCAGATGATCGAAGCGCTGTGCGTGTACGATACAATCTTGAAGAAGCGAAGAAAATTTATAGCCTTATCGATACCATCAGAATGGTGTTTTGGTTTATAGGTATCGGAACTATTATCGCAGGTGTGGTGGGTGTAAGTAATATTATGCTCATTATTGTAAAAGAGCGTACCAAAGAAATTGGTATTAGAAAAGCTCTGGGTGCGTTACCTGGTTCCATTATAGGAATGATTTTACAAGAATCTATATTTATCACAGCCATTGCAGGCTTTTTAGGTTTGTTTTTAGGTGTGGGTTTACTAGAAGTTGTGGGTCCAGAAATAGATAGCGATTTTATAAAGTTTCCGCAGGTAGATTTTGTAACGGCTATTTCGACGGTCATTATTTTGATTATTGCAGGTGCATTTGCAGGGTATATACCAGCAAGACGAGCAGCAAATATTAGACCTATTGAAGCATTGAGAGATGAGTAGGTTTAGAAGGAATAGCATAAGAAGTTTGAAGGATAATGTGATGTTTTCTGAATGGTACGCTTTCGCGAAAGCGTATAAAAATAAATGCAAATCCTAAAGGATCTCTCCTAAAAAAATAGCAATAAAAAATTAATTAATAACCAAGTCAAATGTTTAATAAAGAACGATGGAATGAAATACTAGAGGCGCTCAATGCAAATCGCTTTCGTACGTTTTTGACGGCTTTTGGTGTGTTTTGGGGGATCTTAATTCTGGTGCTTCTATTAGCACTCACCAATGGACTGAAAAATGGGGTTTCTGCAGATTTTGGAGACTTTGCCACAAACTCTATGTTTATGTGGTCCCAAGGAACTTCTATGTCGTATAAAGGGTTGCCAAAAGGACGGTACTTTAACTTCAAACTAGAAGATGTAGATGTGCTGAGAGAAAAATACCCACAGCTTAAATATATCTCTCCTAGAAATCAATTGGGTGGTTACAATGGAGCAAATAATGTTACGCGAAACGAAAAAACAGGAGCTTTTAGCATCTATGGTGATTATCCAGAATTTATAAAGCAACAACCTCAAGATATTACTTCAGGACGTTATATATCCTATTCAGATATTGAAGAAAAGCGTAAAATATGTGTAATAGGAGAAGATGTAGTAAAGGGCTTATATGATAAAGGCGAAGAAGCTCTCAATACCTATATCAAAGTAAACGGAGTCAACTTTTTAGTCGTAGGAACTTTTAAAAATCCAAAAAGTAGCGGTGACGCAGAGGAAGGAGCAAATACTATTTTTGTTCCGTTTACAACATTTTCTCAAGCATTTAACCGAGGAGATAATGTGGGGTGGATGGCAATTACTGCAGAAAACGGAACCAAAATAACAGACATCAAGCAAGAAGTGTTTGCCACAATGCGAGAGCAACGCTCTGTACATCCAGATGATAAACGTGCTATAGGTCATTTTGATCTGGCAGAAGAGTTTGGTCGGGTTATGGGGCTTTTTTCTATTTTGTCATTTGTAGGCTATTTTGTAGGTGCATTAGTCTTAATGTCTGGAGCCATAGGCATCAGTAATATTATGCTCATTGTTGTAAAAGAGCGTACGAAAGAAATAGGAGTTCGCCGTGCACTTGGTGCAACACCTTGGGAAATAAAATCACAAATTCTACAAGAATCTCTCGTTCTTACGATCGTATCTGGGATGGCAGGTATTGCTGTGGCTGCTGGTGTTATTTGGATCATGAATACCATTTTAGATCAAGTAGGGAAGGTGGATAATTTTGCAAATCCATCGGTAAATATTAATGTCATTTTTATAGCCCTTGCCATTCTTATTGTATCTGGATTACTCGCAGGACTCATCCCTGCCAGTCGTGCCACACAAATGAAACCTGTGGATGCACTTAGAATAGATTAAACATAAAAAACAATCAATCAACTCATAAAAATAGAATGAAACGTACAGGAACTATTATTACACTTCTTATTATTGCCATCGCATTTATAGTAGGTATATGGTACATTTATACAAAAGACAAACAAGATCCAGTAGTCTATCAGACAGAACAAGCTACAAAACGTACTATTGTAAAGAAAACAGTAGCCACAGGAAGTATTGTTCCTAAAGAGGAGGTACTCATCAAGCCTAACATTTCTGGAATTATTAAAGAAATTTATGTCGAAGCTGGAGATAATATCAAAGCAGGAGATCTTATTGCACAAATAGAAGTAATTCCTAATGTGTCTTCTCTGACCAATGCAAAAAATAATATTGCCGGTGCTCGCACAGCAGTAGAAACCGCAAAGTTGGCATTTCAAAATCAGAAAAGTATTTATGATCGTCAGAAGGCACTTTTTGAAAAAGGTGTCATTTCAGCAAATGACTTTGATGGAATTAAAAATTCTTATGATCAAGCTGAGCAACGCGTAAAGCAAGAACAAGTAAACTTAACAAGTGCTTCTCAAAATTATGACATTATCAGAACAGGAACTACAAGTGGTTTGGGTAATGCAGCCACCACTCAAGTGCGCTCTACTGTGACGGGAATGATTCTGGATGTTCCTGTAAAAACTGGAAATCAGGTAATAGAGGCAAATAACTTTAACGATGGAACCACCGTTGCTACGCTAGCAGACGTAGAAAAAATGATTTTTGAAGGAAAAGTAGATGAAAGCGAAGTAGGAAAAATAAAAGAAAATTTACCTTTAGAAATTACTGTAGGAGCTATTGAAAATAAAGTTTTTGACGCCACCCTAGATTATATCGCTCCTAAGGGAGTTGCTGAAAATGGGGCTATTCAGTTTGAGATTAAAGGGACACTTGCAAAGAAAGAAGACACTATCTTTATACGTGCTGGATTGAGTGCAAACGCCAGTATTATTCTAGAAAAAGCAGAAGATGTGCTTGCTATAAAAGAGGCGCTTGTGCAGTACGATCCAACTACAAAAAAACCTTTTGTAGAGGTAGCCATAGGTGATCAAGAGTTTGAACGTAGAGATATTGAAGTAGGGGTAAGCGATGGAATTTATGTCGAGATTAAAAGCGGAGTCACCGCAGAGGATAAGATCAAGGTCTGGAATCAGATCAAAGCTCCAGTTGGTTTTGGAGGAAGGGGTTAAATCCTACCATAAATTCAGTGTGAGTACGCTTTCGCGAAAGCGTATAAAAATAAATTAACATTTTTTGTAACATAAACAAGTTTCAATAGTCATATTGGACATCAATCGATATTATGAGAAAATTAATCATCATAAGTTTTAGTCTTCTGTTTTCTGTAGCAGGATTTGCACAAAATAAAAAATGGACATTGCAAGAGTGTGTACAATACGCTTTAGATAATAACATTACTATTCAGCAAGCTGAAATCTCATTATTAAATTCAGCAATTGATAAATCTGATGCACAAGGTGCTTTTATGCCAAGTATTAATGGAAGAGCTAGTGTCTCTGAAAATACTGGTTTAAGTTTTAACCCAGTAACAAATTTACCGCAAACAGTAACGACTTTAAATGCAACAGGTGGTTTAAATTTAGGATATACGTTGTTTGATGGACTTAGAAATATACGTCAATTACAAAGAGCCGATTTAATAAAAGTAGCTGCTGAGTTTAATCTTTCTAAAGCCAAAGATGACATCGCCTTATTTGTTGCAAATGCTTTTCTCGACATTATCTTAAATAAAGAGAATTTAAAGACCATTCAAGCTCAAAATCAAATTACTATAGAGCAGATAAATCGTACACAGGAGCTTGTTGATGGAGGAGTTCTGCCAGAGGGGGATTTATTAGAAATTAGAGCAACAGCTGCTTCTGAAAGACAACGTATTGTGGCAGCTGAAAATGCAGTAATTCTTTCTAAAATTAATTTAGCACAATTGCTTGCTGTAGAGAACTATCAAGATTTTGATGTTATAGAAGGCGATTATTCAATTTTTGGAGAACAGATTACAGACGCTCCTGTAGATTCAGTAATTGAAAGTGCTAAAGAGAATCGTTATGAAATCAAAATAGCAGAGCAAAATCTCGAAATAGCAAAAAAAGATTTACAGATAAGCAAAGGGGCTAGATATCCTACACTTTCAGCTTTCTTTGGTTATGATACAAGATTTACTACAAATGATTTTATTGATATTCCTTTTAAAACGCAGATTTATACCAATGATGGTATTAATTATGGATTAAGTCTTAATGTTCCTATCATCAATGGTTTCGGAACACGTAATGCTATAAGACGTAGTAAATTGAATATTGAGAATAATGAGATCGCAGTAAAACAAGCAAAACTAGATCTAGAATCTACAGTATATCAATCATATACAGCGGTAAAGGCAGCTAAGGAAAGCTATGAGGCTGCTAAAGTAGCTTTAGAATCTCAAGAGCTTGCTTATGAGTATGCAAAACTTAGATATGATGTAGGGCGCACCAATGCCTTTGATTTTAGTCAATCTAAATTGCGTTACGATAATGCGCAAATTGAATTAACACGATCAAAATACGATTATATATTCCGTATTAAAGTACTGGAACTCTATTTTGGAGTCCCAGCGACAGAACTTAAATTCTAACCAAAATGAGTAGAAAAACATTATTTATCCTTCTAGGAGTAGCCCTCGTTGTTATTTTAGGATTGATAGGCCTTAAACGATCAGGTGTCATAAAAGGAGGTAATAAAGGAAAGTTAGTTGACGTAGAATTAGTAGAACGTGCTACGATAGTAGAGACTGTAGCCGCTACAGGAAAAATACAACCAGAAATAGAAGTGAGTATATCTTCAGAAGTATCTGGAGAGATTATAGCACTTCCTATTACAGAAGGTCAAGACGTTAAGAAAGGTGACCTTCTAGTACGTATCAATCCAGATTTAGTACAAGGAGCACTTAATCAAGTACAAGCAGCTTTACAAAATTCGCGCTCAGGTCTTGCACAAGCTGAGGCAAATCTAAAAGTAGCTAAGCTCAACTATGACCGTAATAAACCGTTATTTGACAAAGGAGTGATTTCAAGATCAGATTTTGAAAGAGCTCAGTCTGATTATGAAGTAGCACAAGCTAGTAAGCAAAGTGCTTATTATAATGTGCAAAGTGTAGCTGCACAAGTAAAGCAAGCAAGAGACAATTTAGGACGTACATCTATATTTGCTCCCATGGATGGTACCATATCAAAACTTAGTGTAGAACTAGGAGAGCGTGTTGTAGGAACTGCACAAATGGCAGGCACCGAGATTGTAAGAGTTGCAAATCTTACCAATATGGAAGTGGAGGTAGATGTAAATGAAAACGATATTGTAAAAATAGCGGTAGGAGATTCTACAATTGTTGAAGTAGACGCCTATTTAAAGAAAGAATTTAAAGGAATCGTTACAGAAATAGCTAACTCAGCAGAAGCAACGCTAACAGCAGATCAGGTGACAAACTTTAAAGTAAAAGTTCGTATTCTTGAAACATCATATAAAGATCTTCTTGAAGGCAAATCAAAGACATACTCGCCATTTAGACCAGGAATGACAGCTACAGTAGATATCATTACAAAGAGAGTAGAAAATAGTATTGCTATTCCTATAAGTGCTATCGTCATAAAAACAGATACAAGCGCGACAAAAAGAGGAAAACCCGAGAAAGATAGTAAAGGGGATGATATAAAGTTTGAATGTGTTTTTGTAAAGGATGGAGATAAAGCAAAGCTTAAAGTAGTGACAACAGGAATTCAAGATGATTCTAAAATTCAAATCTTAACTGGGCTAAGTGAAAACGATGAGATTATTACAGGACCTTATAATCTTGTTACAAAAACACTCAAGACAGGAGATGTAGTAGAAATTAAGAAAGACGAAGATGATTCTGAAAACGAAATAGATAATTAAAGCATGTCTAATATATTATGTATAGAAACAGCCACCACAAATTGTTCGGTGGCTTTATCTATTTATGGAAAGCAAGTTATATTAAAAGAAGATAATAGCGCACAGTATTCTCATGCAGAACGTTTACACCCTTACATAGAAGCAGTGCTTACGCTTGCCAAAATGAATAAAAAAGAGCTCACGGCTATTGCAGTAAGTAAGGGGCCTGGAAGTTATACAGGTTTACGAATAGGTGTCTCTGCTGCAAAAGGACTATGCTATGCATTAGGAATCCCACTTATCTCTATCGCTACATTAAAGGCATTATCCCATCAAGTTAAATGTGATAAAGGTTCGTATATTATACCTATGTTAGATGCCCGTAGAATGGAAGTGTATAGCGCTATTTTTGATGCAGATTACAATCAAATCAGAGCTACAGAGGCTCAAATTCTTGAAGAAAATTCTTTTGAAGAATATCTTGAAAAAGGAAACGTATATTTTATAGGAAAGGAGTCTCAAAGTTTGAGACAGTCTGTAAACATCCTAATGCGATATTTGTAAAAGACGCTTTGCCATCAGCGACAGAAATGTGTCAACTTGCAGAGGCTAAACATAAAATAGGAGATCATGAAGATGTTGCCTATTTTGAACCCTATTATCTTAAAGATTTTATTGCAGGAAAGCCTACATCTAAATAATGATTAAAAAAGGTTTTGTCACGGTATTGCTCACTTGGAAAAAGCTCCTATGTTATTAGATAACATAGGAGCTTTTAATTGAAACCTTTGAAATTTTACTGCTTCTATTTCCTCAAATACAATTTCTAAGAGGTATGCTTTTTTTATCGCTTTCGCGAAAGCGTATACAACCCCTTATATGACGTTTATAAAAATTATTTAGGATCTGTATTGTAAATATGTACATCACGCTGTGGAAATGGTATTGAAATCCCAGCAGCTTCAACTCTGCGTTTACCCTCTTCTAGAATAAGCCAGCGTAATGCCCAAAAGTTTTCATTAGCCGTCCAATATCTAAGAGATAGATTTACACTACTATCACCTAGTTCTGCAAGAACGATCATAGGAATTTTATCTTCTTCTTTGATAACAGTCTCCTGTTCATTTACGAGGTCAAGCAGGATTTGTTTGGCAAGTTGAATGTCATCACCATAAGAGATTCCCCAAGTGATGTTCTCACGTCGTATCCCTTCTATAGTAAAGTTTACGATAGTTTCATTTGATAATTTTCCATTAGGAATTACCGCAAGTTGATTTCCAAAAGTAGTAAGCTTTGTCGTAAAAATTGAAATTTCTTTTACAGTTCCTTCTTGTCCTTGGGCTTTAATAAAATCACCCACTCTAAAAGGTTTTAAAAGAAGAATAAGAACACCTCCAGCAAAATTAGCAAGTGATCCTTGAAGCGCAAGACCTATAGCAAGACCAGCGGCTCCAATAATAGCGACTAGTGAAGTCGTCTGAACTCCTAATTGTGTAATAATTAGAACAAAAAGAATAATCTTAAGCGACCAATTAATTAGATCTGAAGAAAACTTTTCCAACGTTGGATCGTATTCTTTTTTTAGAAAAAATTTATGCAACACGCGTTTTATTATTTTTATAACCCAAAGTCCAATAATTGCAATAATAAGAGCACTTATGAGCTTAGGAGCAAAATCCCATACCCATTTGATAGCTTCTGTAATATATTGTTGGTATTGATCTGTGTCTTTCATTTTCATTTTTTTTGCAAAACTATTAAGAACTTATGTGACTACCTATTTTTATATCGAAACTTCTATTAAAACTCGATGAGTTGAAGCGCTTCTTCTATAGTTCTAACAGGGAGTTTACACGCGTTATTCACGCAAACATATATAAGTGTCTCGTTTTTGAGATAACGTCCTTCAAAGATCTCTTGTGTGCTTTTTGATGTGCTTGCAGCAATTAACTTATTAGGAATATACTGTGTGTTTAATTCTGTAAGAACTTCTTTGGCATTTTGTCCTACAATCACAATCTCATAATAAGGTTGGGTATAGTTGAGGTATAGGTCTAACCAATTACTAAAGGCTGTTGGTGACCTGTCTATTTCTGGTTGCATATTATTAAGCATCGTTGCTGCCGTTTGCGTATAAGATTTGTCCAGATAATAGTGTGAGAGTGTAAAGATGTTTTTTGCCATCATAGAGTTAGATGCAGGAATTACTTTATCTATGTATGCTATATTACGACTTATTAAATCAGTATCTTCATCAGAGGTAAAAAAGAACATACTATTTGTTTTGTCCTGAAAATGTGCAAAGGTGTAGTCTGTCAATTGTTTTGCTCGCTCTAACCAAGTTGGGTCTGCTGTTACTTCAAATAATGCAATAAAGGCATCTATCGTACTTGCGTAGTCTTCAAGATATCCGTTTATAGTGCTTTTTCCATTTTTATAATTTCTGTTAAGACCTCCATCTTTACGGACCATACGATCAACAATGAAAGTGGCATTTTTAAGGGCCGCATCTAGAAATTTCTGTTCGTTAAACACACGATAGGCATCTACGTAGCCTTTGGTCATAAGGCCATTCCAACTGGTAAGAATTTTATCATCAAGGCGTGGTTTTTCTTTATTGCTTTCGCGAAAGCGTAACAAAACTTCTTTCCACTGTGTTTTTTTCTCTTTAAAATCAGCCAATTCGATTCCTTGTTCTTCTATAAAATCTACATCTGAATCACGCCGAATAAGCACATAATTGTCTTCTTCCCATTTACCAAAGTCATTAATATTGTAATAAGCTGCAAATAGATCAAAGTCTTCTTTTAGAACACTTTTTAACGTAGCTTCGGTCCATACATAGTATGCACCTTCTTCAAGTTCTCCTTCAGGTGTAAGGCTGTCTGCATCTAACGCACTATAAAAGCCACCTTCCTCCGTCGTCATTTCACGAGCCATGTAATCTAACGTCTCATATACAGTCTCTTTATAGAGTTCTTTTTTAGTAAGAAGATAGGCATCGCTGTAAAGACTTACGAGTTGTGCATTATCATAGAGCATTTTTTCAAAATGGGGAATATGCCATTTTTTATCTGTACTATATCTTGAAAACCCACCCCCTATATGATCATTTATACCACCATACGCCATTTTTTCTAATGTCGTATTCACATAATTCAAGAGGATTGAATCTTGCGTTTGATAGCCGTAACGCAATAAAAATTGATAGTTGTTAGGCATCATAAATTTTGGAGCCCTATCAATACCTCCATTTTGCGTATCCCAATATGTTGACCAAGTGGCTAATGATGATACGATGAGCTCTTCTTCAAACTGAGGCTTATTTGGATTTGGGGTAACAATGTCTTTTGTTTTTATCCCAGAGGCTAGCTTGTCTGCAAATTCTACTAAAGCATTAGGAGTTTCCTTAAATGTAGTAGATACTTGTTGTAGGGCATTGATCCAATCTTCTTTTGGAAAATAAGTACCTCCCCATATAGGTCTTCCATCAGGAAGTGCAATAACATTGAGAGGCCATCCGCCCGCTCCGCCTGTCATAAGTTCAACAGCGGTCATATATACATTGTCAACATCTGGGCGTTCTTCACGATCTACTTTTATATTGATAAAATGATCATTCATAAAATTAGCAACAAGGGTGTCTTCAAAACTCTCATGCTCCATCACGTGACACCAGTGACAAGAAGAATATCCTATACTTACTAGAATGAGTTTATTTTCCTTTTTGGCAAGCGCTAAGGTCTCTTTGTTCCATGGTTTCCAATCTACAGGATTATGTGCGTGCTGAAGTAAATACGGACTCGTCTCGTGTATGAGATCGTTAGTGTATGTATGCATTTCAGATTCCTTCTGGTTTTTACAGCTCCACAGTAGTACTAGGGTGAGAAATAATAAAAATTGTCTGTATGTAATCATAGGGGTAAAAATACGAACAAAAAAAATCCTATCACAGGATAGGATTTTAATATGATAATGAGATATTTTACTTTATTTCAAACGTAATTTTAAGGTTGACGCGGTATTCTGTCACCTTTTCTCCTTCTACTACAGCACTTTGCTCAGCGACATAAACCGATTTAATATTCTTTACGGTTTTTGATGCTTGTGATACTGCATTTTGTGTTGCGTCTTCCCAGCTAGTTTTAGAACTAGATAGTACTTCTATTACTTTCATTACTGCCATAATAATTCTTTTTAAATTAAAAATTTTGTTGAAACAGTAAGTTACAAATAATCAATAAGCTATATATAGAATCACTTGTTTTTTATAGATAGATGTTTTTATCTTATCCATTGATTGCTTCAACGGCATTTATGTGACCAGGTAACATTTGTTTAAGCATATTTTCAATTCCGTTTTTAAGCGTAAATGTAGAAGAAGGGCATCCACTACAAGCACCTTGTAGGATCACAGATACATTTTTTGTTTTTTCATCGTAGTTTTTAAATACGATATTCCCACCATCACTAGCAACAGCAGGTTTTACATATTCTTCTATGATGTTGACGATCTCTTTTGAAATATCGTCAAGATTTTCAAAAGTAGCTTCTGCAATGCTTTCTAATTGTTGAGGTGTTTTGAGTTGTTCGGCAGTAACGACTTCTTTCCCATCTTGGATAAAGTTTCTTATAAACTCTCGAGTTTCAGTCACTATTTCATCCCAATTTGCCATGTCGTATTTTTGGACACTTACATAGTTTTCATCTATAAAAACTTCTTTTACAAATGGAAAGTGAAAAAGTTCTTTAGCAAGAGGAGCATGTGCTGTATCATCTATTGTTTTAAATTCAAAAGGTGATGTAACTAGCTTCTTGTTGGCTACAAATTTTAAAGTAGAAGGATTTGGAGTGCTCTCTGCATATACAGTGACAGGGATTTTTTTTGCGGCAATATCTTCAATGATAATAACTCCGTTGTCATTGAGAAAGTCTTCTATTTGCTTCGAAACCTCATTTTGGATATCAATCCACTCTACAATATTATACTTTTCTATCGCTACAAAATTTTGAGCGATGTAGACCGTTTTTACAAAAGGAAGGTAAAATAGTTGTTGAGCCAATGGCGAATTCGTAGCATCATCTATATTATGAAACTCATAACTATTATGGTTAACCAAAAATTGGTTTGCTTGAAATTTTTTTATTGCAGGGTTTGAAGTTCCTTCAACAGTAATACTATATGTAGACATACAATAATTTTTATACAAAGGTAGGTATTATGCCTATTTATTACACCATCCAATCAAATCATAAATGCAGTATAGAGATATTTTATAATAGAGAATATTAATGTTAAAAAAGCACTTGATGATTCAATAAATAAATAAAATTGCCGTTATGCAAGGCATAAAGGGTTAATATATGTAGTAAATACTTATATTTACGCCCCTTTGAAAACTACATTTTCATGAAAAGAATCCTACTTTTCTTATCATTAAGAAAGAATCCATATCTCACATCTATTGATGATGCGCGTTCTTTTGTGAGTGATTCTAGGATGCATGAATTTTTATACGTAATTTTCAATTGCATAATGCTTGTTAAATCCCAACGCTTTAATACAAAAATTTATATATTTGAATGTTACAGTACTTCACGTACGTCTCTTATTGCTGTAAATACCTTACCATTTACACATAATAAGTCGATACTTAGGCCTGTGTTACAAAAAAAGTAGTCCCATGAATTTAAAAAAATACTATATTATATTGGCATTATTTTGCTCGCAATTTGTTGTTGCTCAGGAAGGTTTGCCTGTATTTTTAGATTATCTTCAAGATAATCTTTATCTACTTCACCCATCTATGGCGGGTGCTTCAAAAACAGCAAAGCTTAGAGGGACAGTTCGTGGTCAATGGGCAGGTGTTGAAGATTCGCCAGCATTACAAACAGTAAGTTTGAACGGAAAAATAGGTGAAAAAGTAGGAGTAGGCGGTATTTTATTCAATGATAGAAATGGATTTTTCTCTCAACAAGGAGTATATGCAACGTTTTCATACCATTTATTGCTTTCGCGAAATTATGTAGATCTTAATCAACTCTCGTTTGGATTGAGCGTAGGAGTTATACAAGGAAAATTAGATGAAACTAATTTTGACCTTACAGATTTTGATCCAGTTATTGCAGGTATAGAGCAATCAGATTCATATTTAAATGTAGATTTTGGAATGTCTTATAATTTTTTAGACTTCTTTGCTCATTTTACAGTAAAAAATGTACTCCCTGCAAATAGAGATATTTTTACAGAAGCATTTGAACCAAACAATCAACGTAGGTATATAGTATCTACGGGATATGTGATTTCTCCTAATTTTTCTGAATGGAGTTTTGAACCTTCTATATTATTTCAAGCGACCGAACGTACTGGAGAAGCAAATATTGATCTTAATGCAAAAGCATACTATAAAATGGATTGGGGAAGATTATGGGGAGGTCTTTCATATAGAAGAAGCCTTGATGGTGCAGAATTTACACCTAATGGTGAAACTGTAGATATTCAAAAGACACAATTTATCAGCCCATTCGTAGGAGGATCTTATGATAGATTCTTATTTGGATATACCTATTCTAATCAAACAAATTCTGTAACATTAACAAACGGAGGATTTCATCAGTTAACGCTAGGATATAATCTAGGAGAAAATAAAGATCCGTATGATTGTAATTGCCCAGCAGTGAACTAATAAAAATAAACAATAAATAAGCCCGTTTGTTGTACAACAAACGGGCTTATTTATTTACTGATGTAGCTAGTTTATTCTTTTGAAGCCATAAGCGCTAAGAACTTATCAAGATTTGGTAAAATGATAATACGTGTTCTTCGGTTTATAGATCTATTCTCTTTACTATCATTAGCCACTAGAGGCATGTAACTACTTCTTCCTGCAGCAATCAATTTTGAAGGATCTACTTGATAGCTATCTTGTAACTCTCTAATAATAGCTGTAGCACGTTCTACACTAAGTTCCCAGTTGTCTTTAACATAAGCGCCTGGTTTTATTGTTTGATCATCTGTATGTCCTTCTACCATTACCTCTATAGCAGGTTCAGAATTTACAACGTCTGCAATTCTTTTTAGTAATGCACTAGCTTCTTTATTCACTTTATAACTTCCTGACTTGAATAACAATTTATCAGAAATAGAAATCATCACAACGGTTTCATTTATATCTATAGAGATATCATCATTATCTGAGTTTTCTATCACATCACGATCAAGATTACGCTTTAAATTGTAAGAGACCGCTAAGTTCATAGAGTCTTCAAGTGTTCTAGCTTTTGCAAGTTCAGCTTGATTTACATTTTTTAATGTCGCTGCCATCTGCTTTTTAACATCATTCGATATGACAGCACCATTACTCGTTCTATCTAATTTTTGATCGTTAGAAACGATGAGTTGGTCATTTATATCTTTTAAGGAATTAATTTTAGAGTTATACTCAGTAACTCGTGCTTGAATGGCTCCGTACTTATTTTCTAATTCTTCTTTTTCTACTTGTGTTTTAGTGAGTGTGACTTTGGTAGTATCATACTCTGATTGTAGCTCTACATACTTCTTTTTAGAGACGCAAGAAACAAGGAGTAGAGATGTCATTGTAATAATTACAAACGATTTTTTCATTTTAATTTGGTTTTTAATTATTTTACTACGTACAAAAAGTAGCAGTTTGTTTAAATATATGGTATATACGTCTCAAGTTGTGGATTTGGTTTTTTTGTAAAATATTTTGTATGTAAAAAGCGCACACTTATTGGTATACGCTTTTAAATTTTTAGAATACTTAATTATAAAATTTTATTCCCAAGTGTAATTCTTTCTCTTAGCTTGAGTTTTAATAGCTTCTATCATAGCGTTGCGCAATTGATTATCATCTTTCTTAGTTTGTGATGCCACGTAAGCAATACGCTGACTATTAAGTTGGGCAATCTCTTTTTGTATTGCTTCTCTTTCTTTTCTTTTTGTAGCGATATACATTTTTATTTCAGAAGTAGATTTGCCTTTGAGTTCTTTGGGAAGGTCTTTATCATCTAATGCTTCATAACTAAAATTTTCTTCCTTCTCTGCATCTACTAAGTCCCAACTACTATTTTTATAAAAATGAGAACTCTTGCTTACCGCTCTTTTTACGGCATTTGCTTCTCCATATTCACTGGCGTTAGAATCTTGTTGTAGTTGTAAAGCCATTTTGTCTTCGGCGAGCCTACCATAACCAATATAGGTGCTATTAAGAGCCTTGTTTTTTTCTAAAATAGCTTGGTCATAAGGAGAAGGTACATGTACGGTACGCTTATCGTGATTAATAGCAATATAATTCCCTTTGGCAGACTCTGCTCCATCTTTCCAATAGGTATGAACACCTGTGTTGTAATCTCCGCAAAATATAGTGTTGACTGTTACGTCTTTTTCACAAGCATTTACAGAAGCATCTTGATAGCGAACGGGTCCTTGGTCAAAAGGTTCATTGCCTGCTATGAAAATGAGATTTAAATCATTCTTTTGTGTTCCCCAATTTAATTGATCCAATGATACCTGAATAACTTTACCACAATACTCATTTCCTCCATTTGTTGTGAGCGCAAATAAGTTTTTTGAAATCTCGTCAAGATCATTACTAAAAGCATTTACTTGTCTTATATAACCTTCTTTTGCATTAAGTCTGTCATTGCCATACTCATATAAAGCTATTTGTAAAGTAGGTTTGTCATCAGATCCACATTTTGCATAGGATAGTTCATTAACAAGTTCCCATAGTTGTGATTTTGCTTGATCTATAAGACCATCCATACTATTAGAAGTGTCTAATAGAAGCGCTACTTTAATGATATTTGTTTTTGAATCTAGAACTGCAATGCTATTACTTTTTGATTCATATAACTTTTTTTGATCTTCTGTATTATTAATAGGAGTTGGATAAAAAGAGGAGCTCGCTATCATTAGTGACGTTATTAAAATGGATACAGTTTTCATAATTGTTTGAGTATTTTGATGAATATGATGTAAATCTAAAGACATTAAAACTCGATTAAAATTTAAAATGAGTGAACAGCCCTTTTTAATGAGTAAACAAGCTCATAGAATGAGTAAGGATGCTTTTTTAGGCTTTAAAAAGAGGTTTTAATGGGCTATATCTAAAATCATCATTTTTTGGTGTAGCATTTTTGCACTAAGTTTGGGTTCTATGAAAAAGATGTTTAATAAAATCTTTACGTTAGTATTAATTCTCTCTTGGGTGAGTATTCACGCACAAGAAAGAAATTCATTTCCTGCAGAAAAAGGACCACCCATTATGGTACGAGGAAGCGTTATAGATATAGAGACACTGGAGCCTGTTCCTAAGGTAAATGTTGAGATTACAGGTGGGAGTTATACGACAACAGGTCCCGATGGAGAATTTAGAATCCGTGCTAGCGTAGGAGATGAACTCGTAATACGGAGTACAGATTTTGAAACACAATATTACACCATAAAAGATAATCAGCGTATTCGAGTTGAGGTACATTCATTATCTAATCCTATTATATTAGATGAAGCTGAAGATTCAGAAAAACCTAAGCAAATCTTTACCGATTATGTCCAAAAAGCAAGAGCGGTATATAAACAAGATGTTTCTAAAGGGATTGATAATATTGCTTTAGCATTGGAGATAAAAACAATTACCGAATCAGAAAGAGCGATTGCTTATGAACTATTAGCAGATATTAATTCCTATTGGAAACAATATGATTTAGCTATCGCAAATTACAAATCAAGTTTAAAAAGTGAATACAAAAAAGGTGCTGAAATAAAATTAGCAAAAGCTTATTTTAATAATAAAAACTATCAGGAAAGTATTGATCTTTATCAAGCACTATTAAAAAAAGAGCTGTCTTTTGAGCAAAATTTAGAAGCTCTAGAAGGCTTAGGCGATACGTATAAGGCTACGGCCGCTTTCGCGAAAGCGATAGAACAATACAAAAAAGCAGAACGCATAGCTACAGATTCTTCTATTGTGTCAACCGCTACGAGACTAAACACAAAAATTGCAGAGTCTTATGATCAGATCGGAAATAGTCAAAAAGCCATCACCTCCTATAATAAAGCACTTAATTTATCTAATCAGGAAAACTCAGAGAGTGCGGCGAGATCTAAGGTAAAAGTTGCCGATTATTATAATGCAACACGACAATTTGATGAAGAAATAAAACTTCGTAAAGAGGCATTACAAGAATTACGCGATGTAAACACAGATTCCATCACAAATGATGATGTACTTACACCTCAGAAACAAAACTATAAAATTGCCAGTGCTTACGTAGATCAAAGAAAGTTTGAGGAGGCCATTCCTTTTTTTGAAAAAAGTATTAATGAAGCAGCCAATAAAAATGACCTCGTTGTCGAAAAAGATGCCACGAGACGACTCTCAGAATTATACAGAGATAAAGAAGATTTTGACAAAGCTGCAGAGAGTTATGAACGTTATAAGTCTCTTGTAGATCAAGGGTATCTAATTAAAGAACAAGAGTTAGAATCAAGGATACGACTTGGAAAAATCAATGCCGAAAAACAAAATAGAATCTTAAGTCTTGAAAAAGATAGAGAGCTTAATGAAGAGCGGTATGACTTAGCTTTCCAAAAACAAAAAATAATTGATGAGCGTAATAATACACAACGATTAATCATTGGGTCTTTAATTGTAGTTGCTTTGTCACTTCTTATTGCAGCATTAGCAATGTATCGTAGTTCAAAAAGGCAAAAATATGCAAATAACTTATTGGCTCTAAAGAGTTTAAGATCACAAATGAACCCTCATTTTATTTTCAATGCACTTAATTCTGTAAATAGTTTTATTGCTACCAATGATGAGCGTACAGCAAATAAATACCTTTCCGACTTCTCAAGCCTCATGCGCTCCGTACTAGAAAATAGTGAAGAAGACTTTATACCGCTTTCTAGTGAGATAGAACTCATTAAAAAGTATACGATGCTAGAGCATTTCAGGTTTAGAGATAAATTTGACTATACGCTTACAGTAGATGAGAACTTGGCGATAGATGAGTTTCAAATACCACCTATGTTATTACAACCGTATGTTGAGAATGCCGTATGGCATGGTATGCGATACAAAGAAGAAAAAGGGCTATTGCATATTAATTTTAGTCAAAAAGATGCTGATACTGCTGTAATTACAGTGACAGACGATGGAGTAGGTAGAGAGCGTAGTAAAGCTATGAAAACAGATAATCAGAAAAAACAAAAATCTAAAGGAATGGGCAATATCAAAAAGCGTATCGCCATACTTAATGAAATGTACGGAGATCGCGTAGATGTTGTCATTACAGACGTATTTGAAAACGGAGAAGGAACAAAAGTAACACTAACACTAAAAAAAGACTAACCATGCTAAAGCTCAAAACGATTATAGTAGAAGATGAAGAAGTGAGTCGAGATATATTACGCAACTATCTCCAAAAGTATTGTCCAAAAGTTGAGCTTGTAGGCGAAGCATCAAATATAGAAGAAGCGCTCAGTCTTATCCGTAATGAAACACTAGACCTCGTTTTTTTGGACGTAGAGATGCCACACGGTAACGCATTTGATCTCTTGGAACAAGTAGGGGATCGTAGTTTTGAAACTGTGTTTGTGACCGCATATAACCAATATGCCATAGAAGCGCTTAATACACATGCATCTTATTATCTACTTAAACCAATCTCTATAGATGAGCTTATAAAGGCCGTAGATTATGTGGCTCAGATTAAAGAAAAAGAAAACGAATTAGAAAATAAAGTACTTACCGCTTTTAGTTCTGAGAATCAAGGTAAAATAACAATTCCTGTGCAAGACGGTTTTGAAGTCCTAGAAGCAGCTTCCATTTTATACTGTCAGGCAGATGATAATTATACTCAAATATTTCTTACCAGTGGAGGTAAAAAATTAGTCAGTAAAACTCTTAAGTATTTTCAAGATGCCTTAACAGATTTTGGATTTGCAAGAGTGCATAAATCGTATTTGGTCAATATCAATGAGGTCACTGGGTATAGAAAAGGGAAGGGCGGTACAGTAGTGTTAAGTACAGGTAAAGAAGTGATGGTTTCAGCTTCCCAGAAAGCCAACTTGCTAGCGTATTTTAAATAATTTTTAAAAGTCTTTATACGCTACTTGAATGTCTATTTTTTGAGGAATTTGTCCGCTTTCGCGAAAGCGCACGATGATGTCTTCAAGGATATCAATAGCATCATTGGAATAGATGTAATGCTTGGCAGGCTTTGCTATTTCTGTATGGATTATTTTTTCTTGTTCTAATATAGCTTTTGTCTGCCTAGCCACCGCTTCTCCAGAATCAATAATGGTCACTTGATTAGGTAATAATTCTTTGAGTATAGGAAGCAAAAAAGGATAGTGACTACATCCTAAAACTAGATAATCAATATTTGCCTTTATCATAGGAGCTATATAGGAAGTAAGAAGTTCTCTAGTTTCAGGACTATTTATTTTTCCTTGCTCAATTAATGGAACAAGCCCAGTGCCTATCACTTCTATGGTATTAATTTCTTGCGTGTATCTTTTTGAGGTGCTAGAAAACAAACGACTATTCAGCGTTCCTTTGGTGGCTAAAATACCAATGCTTTTACTCTTAGATTGAAGTGCGGCGGGTTTAATAGCAGGTTCTATTCCAATAAAAGGAACATTGTAATTTGCTCTTAAGTAATCAATGGCATTTGTGGTTGCTGTATTACAAGCGACGACAATAATTTTTGCACCTAGTGCTATTAGTGTTTCTGTATTTTTAATACATAATTGTGTAATCTCATCTTGAGATTTTTCGCCATACGGAGCATATTTACTATCAGCTAAATAGATAGTTGATTCTAATGGTAGTAGCTCAACAATTTCTTTCCATATAGAAATGCCTCCTATTCCACTATCAAACACTCCGATGTATGTATCTTTTTGCATAGGTCTAAAATAAAAAACTGCCTCCAGAATGAAGGCAGTTTTTATAAACTTTCGCTTTAAGCGAAATAATAATAATGTATTAGATACCTAAATCTGCTTTTACGTCTGGCATAAGATCATAACCATCTGCCATGATCACTCCTGCAGCTCCAGGTGTTGAGTCAAGAACATATTGATATCCTTTTGCTCTAGCCACTTTTTGTATGGTTACGCGTGCTTTCTCAAGTATAGGTTTTAATAACTCTTGCTCTTGTTGACGCAGTTTGGTATATGCGTTTTGCTCGTATGCGTTAATTTGTTGAAGTGTTTCTTGTACTTCTTTTTGACGAGCAATATTGGTCTCATCAGTTTGTGTAGCTACTTCACGCCCATATCTTTCAGATGTTTTTTGAAGTTCAGTCTTCATTTCTGTTAACTGCGCTTGATATGATTTTTGTGCTTTTTCAAGCTCGGCATTTGCAGTAACATAGCTAGGCATTGCTTCTACTAACTCTTGTGTGTTAATGTGCGCAATTTTTGATTCTTGAGCTTGCATTACGCTAGTCATTCCTATTACTAGAGCTATGGCTACGAATACTTTTTTCATGTGTTTCATTGTAATCTAATTAAAGTTAAGTGTGTTATAGTTATAAAATATAGGGTTATCAAATACCTCCACCACTATGATCATCTTCTTTTTGGAGGATTGGGAATACTATCTGTTTTTTTCTTACGTGATTCTATAACAGAATCTCTTTTTCTTTCGCGTTCTGCTAATAGAGCGTCTTTTTTCTTTTGACGTTCAGCTAGTATAGAATCTTTTCTTTTTTGGCGAGCTTCTATAAGTTGTTGCTGTTTTGCTTTTTTCTCCTCAGCTGTTTCTGTTCCAGAACTTCTGCCTGACGCTTCGGCTCTTGCTGCTTTGGCAGCATTTATAGAATCTTTTCTTTGTTGACGTTCTTCAAGAATACGCTGTCTTCTTTCTTCAAAAGCTTTATTACGTGCGTCTTTTTCTTCTTGGCGTTGTGTTGCCTTTTCTTCAATTAACGCGTCACGTTCTGCTTTCTTTTGATCTATAGCTTTTTGACGTTCCTGTGTTTCTTTGTCTTGCTCTACCGTTTTGGCTTCATCTCTATCAAAAGAATCTTCTTCTTTTTTATTGTTGATTTGTTTACGTTTTGAAGATCTAGTGATACTTCTTAAAACTTGATCACTTATATCTAATCGATCTGCCACATATAATACACCTGATTCAGATTTTCTTAATACAACATCAAACTTTTTATTTTTAGAAATTTCTTGTACAGCATTAAAAACTTGGTCTTGTACAGGCTCTATTAATTGACGTTTTTGTATCGCCAAATCACCACCTGGTCCAAAACGTTTTTGTTGATATTCAAAAATTTCTTCTTCTTCATACGTGATTTCTTCTTCACGCTCTTCAATAAGTTCTTTGGTAAGCAATACGCGTTCATTTTGTAATTGCTTTTTCATTTCGTCTATTTCACCGAGTTTTTTTTCTATTTCACTTTTCCACTTTTTAACTTTCGAATCTAGTTGAGAAGATGCTTCCTGATATTCAGGAACGTTTTCAAGTATATAGTCCATATTAATATAGCCTACACGGATACCACGTTGTGCTTGCGCAACAAGGCTCACAAAAAAAAGTGATGCAAAAAGGAAAAAAACTTTTGTTTTCATATTGGTTATAATAGCGTTAGAAATAATCGTGCCAAAATTAAAACTGCTGTCCTATGATAAAGTGCGTTTCCCATCCGTTAGGCTGTATTAGCCCAGGTATAGGATCGAAGCCATATCCAAAATCTAGCCCTAATAATCCAAAGGCAGGCATAAATATACGAATTCCTGCACCAGCAGATCTACTCAATTGAAACGGATTATAATCCCTAAAATTGTCATAAGTAGCACCTCCTTCAATAAAAGCAAGTGTATAAATGGTTGCCGCTTGACTAAACGTTACAGGATAACGAAGTTCTAGACTAAATTTATTATAAATGGTAGCTCCATCATTATTGTTTGCAGTTGTAGCTGCTCCTCTATCTAAAGGAGTTACAGATTGATTAGGATATCCTCTTAAACGGATAATCTCACGCCCATCTAGTGCGAACCCTCCTAATCCATCTCCTCCTAAGAAAAAACGTTCAAAAGGTGGAATCCCTCTATCATTATTATAAGCACCTAGCCATCCAAATTCAACATTAGATTGTAAGACAAACTTCGCAGGAAGGCTTGTGTACCATTTTCCATTAAATTTTACTTTGTAAAATTCTAAGAAGTTAAATCGCTCTTGATCTATTTCTCCAAGCGCATCTGAATCTTGATTTTCTAATGCTACAAGTCTGTCTTCTGCTAACGCTTTATAATCTACATTATTAAATAGCGAATAGGGTGGCGTAAGTTTGGCAGTAATGCTCCACTCTGAACCTGATACTGGGAATATTGGGTTATTAGCCGTGTTATTTCTACTAAGGCCAATAGTATATCCTAAGTTTTTAGAAGATCCATTTCCAAAAGTAAATAGCCCAGTATTAAAATTCTTTAAATTGAAATTTTGATAACTGATAGCATGAGATAATGTAAAAAGTCGATCAGGCCAGTTTAAACGTTTTGCCAGACCAATAGATCCTCCCGTAATAATATTTTTGCTATCTCTATTGACACGATCCCTTGCACTAGTTGCATTGTTGTTAAATTGAAATTGTATCGTATGTGATAATGAGACCGACAATTGTACTGGTTTTTTTCCTCCAAACCAAGGGTCTGTAAGTGAGATGCTATAAGTCTGGAAAAATTGACTGGCTTGAGCTCTTAATGAAAAACGCTGACCATCTCCCATAGGTAAAGGCTTATAGGCTTCTTTGTTAAAGATGTTTTGTATAGAGAAATTATTAAAAGATAATCCTAACGTTCCTACAAAACCACCACCTCCAAAACCACCTTGTAGTTCTATCTGACTAGCTCCCTGCTCTACAACATTGTATTCTAAATCTACAGTACCTCCTATTTGATCAAAGTTTTTAAATTCAGGAGTAAGCTGTTGCGGATCGAAAAATCCGAGTTGTCCAAGCTGACGAATCGTAGAGACTACAGCTTGTTTACTATACTGTTGTCCTGGTCTTGTCAAAAGTTCTCTATAAATTACCTTATCCTTTGTTTTATCATTTCCTTTTACCTCAACTCTGTTAAAGTATGCTAGTTTTCCTTCGGAGATTCGAATTTCAAAATTAATAGTATCATTTTCGACGCCAGTTTCAACAGCATTAATGTTTGAAAATAAATAACCGCTATTTTGGTAAAGGTTTGCAAGGTCATCTGCATCAGGATCTCCTTCTTTTTGGATACGTTCTTTTAATAAAACTCCATTATAGACATCACCTTTCTTTAAAACCAATTGTCTTAAAAGTTGTGCGTCAGAGTATACTGTGTTACCAATAAAATCAATATCACCTATATAGTATTTTTTTCCTTCTTCAATAGAAAGTTTTAAGGTAATACCATCATCATCATTTTTAATAATGGTGTCTGATACAATACGAGCATCTCTATATCCATTCTCTTTATATTTATCTATGATAGCTTTTTTATCATCTTGATAATCAGATCGGATAAATTTGGAGCGTTTGTAAAAACGAAGAGGATTTTTTCTCTTCGTGTTTTTCATAGCACGTCTAAGTTTTTTAGCTTTTATTTTTTCACTCCCTTCAAATATGATTTCATCTACTTTTACTCTAGAGCCTTTGTCTATGTTTACTACGAGGTTCACCTTATTTTTTGATGTAGAATCCTCTTTAGGAATTACATTTATAAAGGTCTTAGCATTGTAATATCCTTTTTTCTTGTAGGTATTTTCAATGTAGTTTTTTGTAGTTGTGATAAGGTTTTCAGTGACTTTAGCTCCTTTGTTTAAGCTATTATCTTTAATAAAAGTGTTGCCTTTCTTTTCTTTAATTCCTTTGAATTTTATTTCATTTAGTTCAGGAACTTCCTTAATATCAAGTTGAAGATCAACGACATCACCTCTTACATCTGTAACATATAGGTTAATATCTGAGAATAATTCTAATGCCCATAATTTTTTTATGACATTACTTATTTTTTCTCCAGGAAGATAGATACGTTCTCCAGAACGTAGGCCTGTAAATGTGATTACAGTATTTTCGTTATAGGTAGAGGTTCCTGTTACAGTGATATTACCGATCTCATACTTAACTTCTGGATCTAGAGGTAAATCTCTCTGAGCTTGCGAGACTACAGTTGTAAATAATAGCAGTACAAAAGTAATTTTTTTTAATATCAAGCTTTGATTTATTAAGTTATTGAATTTGTTCACTTGTCTTTCCAAATCTTCGTTCTCTTTTCTGGTAATTGTAAATAGCTTCATGTAAATTCTTTTTCTTGAAATCAGGCCATAGTACATCTGTAAAGTAAAACTCTGCATATGCTATTTGCCATAATAAAAAATTACTAACACGTTGCTCTCCGCTTGTTCTTATAAGTAAATCAACATCCGGCATATCGTGGGTGTAAAGATGCTTATTAATATAAGACTCATCAATCTCATCGGGCGAAATTATGTTATTTTTAACTTTAATGCTTATTTCCTTTACGGTTTTAAGGATTTCTTCACGAGCGCCATAGCTTAGCGCCAATGTAACTCTTAATCTTTTGTTATCTTTTGTTTGCTCCATGACCTCTTTTAACTCTTTTTGAGCTTTTTGAGGTAATGTTTCGATATTGCCTATAGCTTTTAATGAAACATCGTTTTTTTGGAGTGTTTTGATTTCTTTTTTAAGAGAAGATACAAGTAGATTCATTAAGACATCTACTTCTTTTTTTGGTCGATTCCAATTTTCTGTAGAAAAGGCATATAACGTCAGATGTTCAATTCCGATTTCGGCACAAGCTTCAACGGTCTCTCTAACCGCTTGCGTACCTCTTTTGTGACCGGCAGCTCGCAGTAATCCTTGTTTTTTGGCCCAACGACCATTACCATCCATGATCACAGCAATGTGACGTGGTAATTTGTCGTGGTTAATTTGATCTAAAAAATCCATCTCATTATTAGAATGCGCAAAAACATGGTTTGCGTCCAAAGGTATACGTCAAGGTAAATCCTGTAAACATGTACCAGTCATTATTGTTTATATTTCCAAAGCGCAATGTCCCATTAGTATCATCTTCAGGGGCACTACCGTCCAGATTATCTGTTAACGTGTATCTTGCTCCTATTTCAAAGGCAAGTACAAATTTTGATCCAATAACAGCTTTATATCCTAATACCATTGGAATTGCAAAATCCCAAGCAGTACCAGTTTTCTGAACATTGTTACCATTAAGGGCTAACTCATCGTGATTAAAATATGTAAATCCTGTATATAAATAGGGTGTAGAAGGATTTCTACTATTAAACATATCAAAATCCCAGAATGTGTATTCTAGACCTAATGAAACTTCTTTTACACTATTTTTAAATGAATATCCGCGAAGTTGCCTTCTTGATTCATCACTTTGTGAGTCTGCACTTTCTAATTGTGTAAAAAGTGCAGTAAATCTAAAAGAGTGTCGCTTGCTACGATTCCATTTAAAAATACCACCTATAACAGGGGAGTTTGGAGCAATGTAACTTGTTGATCCAACATCTCCTATAAAATTTGACCCTCCTGCATACAAACCTACTTCGTAAGTTTGTGCTTGAGCGTTAAAGCCTAAAAAAATGGCGATTATTACAATCGTCAAATACCTCATATAGCTGTAAAAGTTTGCAAATATAACAATAATGTGCGGGTAGAGACCATTCTATCAAAATAATGATTTTTGAGATGTGATTCTTTTAGTAAAAGAATGGTTAAAATATGTCCATACTACACACAGAGTTAACAATGATTATTGAAAATTATTGCCTAGTTGCGTTTATCTTCTCCCCATAGTAGTTTTTCTCGCAGGGTTTTTAAAAAGCTTTCTCCCTCTAAATTGATTAAACGGATAGTGAATGGTGCTTTCCTTAAAGTAATGGTTGTTTCATTATTTAAAGTGGCTATTCTTGAGTCTAATGATATTAGATGTTGCTTTTCTCTTCCAGAAACTTTTAAAGTAATGACAGTATCATCTGGTATAACAAGAGGTCTGGCATTCAAATTATGGGGAGCTATAGGTGTTAAGATTAGGCTAGATGTGTGAGGTATAATAACGGGACCTCCACAACTTAATGAGTATCCTGTAGAGCCAGTAGGGGTGGATACGATGAGTCCGTCAGCCCAATAATTTGTAAGAGATTCTCCGTTTAAATGCGTAGCTATAGAAATCATAGATGTCGTGTTTTTACGACTTACTACAATTTCATTAAGCGCAAAATTGATATCTCCAAAAACGTCTACCTCATCGTCTATTGTAACCTGTAACAGACTTCGTTTAGATAATGTGTAGTCACCTGCAAGAATTTTGTCTATAGAAGTTGAAATTTCTTTTTTCTTGATCGTAGCCAGAAAACCTAATCTTCCTGTATTAATGCCAACAATAGGAATAGAAAGATCTCTTATATATGTTGCTGTCTTGAGTATGGTGCCATCTCCTCCTATACTGAAAAATAAGTCATAACTAGTGTCTAATTCTTCAAATGTGCTAAAATGCCGGTAATTTTTATCAATAGCATCATGTTCATGAATAAGTCTAAGAAAATTTTTTTCAATAATAACTTCGATCTTTTTTTTATCTAAAATATCCAGCAGTTGTTGCACATAAAGCGCTGCTTCTTTATGATAAAATTGACCATAAATACCTATTTTCATGGATTTATATATTAAGATACTTTTCTAAATATTGAGAGCGTTTTCTTAAATCTTTAATAAAAGTATCTTCTTGGTGACTAGAAACAATAGTGTAATTATATCTTCTAAATGCTGCGAGAATATCATTAAAATTAGAACGTCCAATTTTTATGGAGATTTGAGCAACATCATTTTCGATTTTAGAAATAAAGCCACCCCAAATTTTACCTTCATTGGACTCCACAATCTGACTTATTTCACTAAAAGAGTAATCCTGTATCCCTTTTTCTATGATGACCACACTTCCTGGTTCACTTATAAATGGTGTGTTATTAAAGAAATTCATAACATCTGCCAACTCGTAATATCCTATATAGGTGTTCTTTTCATCAAGTACAGGCATAATGTTAGCACTATTTTGAGCAAATGTTTCAAGTACATCTAGCCAATTAGTTTCGTATCGGACGAAAAAATGTTGATACGCATGCACATATTCAGAAATAATACAGGTAGCATCATAGCAATGTGTGTCATTTTCAGCGAGACAGCCTACGTATGTACCATCCCTGTGAATAGGAACGTGAGAGAGCGTTGTCTGACTAAAAATAGTTTGTACTTCACCTATGGACTCTTTTTCAGAGACAGGTTTAATATCGTTAATTATAAAATCTGTAATACTCATAGTGCAAAATAATGAAAAATAACTGGGCTAGCGTTAGCGTCTTCGTATTTTTGTATTCAAATTTTATACCATTATTCATAATGACAAAATTAAGTGTAAACGTAAATAAAATAGCAACGCTTCGTAATGCACGTGGAGGTAATGTACCAAATCTCCTAAAAGTGTCTGCTGATCTTGAAAAATATGGAACACAGGGGATCACAATACATCCAAGGCCTGATGAGAGACATATACGATATCAAGATGCCCGTGATCTCAAAGAGATCGTGACTACCGAGTTTAATATAGAAGGAAACCCCGTTCAAAAATTTATTGATCTTGTGTTAGAAGTGAAGCCAACACAAGTAACACTAGTTCCAGATGCCGTAGATGCAATTACTAGCAATGCAGGATGGGATACGATACAGCACAAATCATTTTTGCAGGATGTGATTGCAGTATTCAAAAGTGAAGGTATCCGCACGTCTATATTTGTAGATCCTGTACAGAAGATGATAGAGGGCGCAAAAGCTACAGGAACAGACCGTATTGAGTTATATACAGAAAGTTATGCAACACTGTATCCTTCAAATAAAGAAGATGCTATACGCCCTTATATAGAGAGCGCTTTTGTGGCAAATGAGTTAGAACTTGGTATAAATGCAGGACATGATCTTTCGTTAGAAAATATTGCATACTTTAAAAACAGTATTCCAGAATTATTAGAAGTGTCAATAGGTCATGCATTAGTGTCAGAAGCATTATATCAAGGTTTTGAAAGTGTGATTGCACAATACCTTAAAAAATTAGGTTCATGATACTACACGCTAATATCATAGGAGAAGGAAAGCCACTTATTATTCTGCATGGTTTTCTGGGTATGGGTGACAATTGGAAAACACTTGCAAAGCAATTTGCAACACAGGAATATGAGGTGCATCTTTTAGATCAACGCAATCATGGGCGTAGCTTTCATAGTGATGATTTCAGCTATGAACTCATGGCGCGTGACCTCAAGAACTATTGCGAAGAAAAAAGACTGTCTTCTATTCATTTAATAGGGCATTCTATGGGAGGGAAGACAGCAATGCTTTTTGCTGTCATGTATCCAGAATTGGTTTCAAAACTGATTGTGGTAGATATAGCACCAAAATTTTATCCGCAACACCATCAAATCATACTTGAAGGGCTTTCTGCATTATCCAATAATAAGGAGGCATTACAAGGAAGAAAAGAAGCTGATGCTTTCTTGTCACGATATATTAAGGAGGTAGGCGTGCGCCAGTTTTTATTAAAAAATCTCTATTGGGTAGACAAGAGTACTTTAGGGCTTAGAGTAAATCTGCCAGTGTTAATCAATGAGATTGAACGTGTCGGAGAGGCATTACCATCTCATTATTCTTTTGACAAGCCCGCGTTGTTTTTAAGAGGGGGAGCTTCCAATTATATTCTTGATGAAGATAAGGATGCGATTTTTTCCGCTTTCGCGAAAGCAAAATTAACAACAATCCCAAAAGTAGGACATTGGCTACATGCTGAAAACCCCGCTCAGTTTTATAAAGAAGTTATGGCATTTTTGTAAAATTTTACTATGTACGCATAATAAAGTACGTTAATAAATTGTAAAAACTTAAAAATATCCTATTTTTGCGTGGTTTCTTTTGAGAAAACAATAAAAATCTTAACCTAAATTAATTTTATGAGAAAAGTAGTAAGTGTATTTGTACTTATGCTCGTTTGTGCTGTTACTTATGCTGGTGGATACCGTGTAAGTCTTCAGGGAAACAGAGCATTAGCTATGGGTCATACAGGAGTTGCGGTAGTAAATAATGCAGAATTAGCATTTTTTAACCCTGCAGGATTAGTTCATTTGGAAAATAAGCTCAATATCTCTGTAGGAGGATTTGGTGTTTTTTCTGATGTGGCATTTCAAAACGAACAATTTGGACAGGCAACACAAACCGATAGTCCAGTAGGTACTCCATTGTATCTATACGCAAGTTATAAGTTAAATGAAAAATTTGCATTAGGTCTTGCTGTATATACACCTTATGGAAGTACAGTAGAGTATCCTACAGATTGGGCAGGATCACATCTTGTTAATAATATAGAGTTACAAGCGATCTACGTACAGCCTTCATTTTCTTGGGAAGTAGTAGAAGATAGATTCAGTATTGGAGGGGGACCTATCCTTGCTATAGGGTCTGTAAACTTTAATCGTAATCTAAGTAGAAACCTAACAGATTTAGAAGGAAACAGATCTAACGTTACTATAGATGCAAGTGGTATCTTAGAATTTGGATGGACTGTGGGGGCCTTATTAAACTTAGATAATCAAGACAAATGGAAGTTAGGATTTAACTACCGTTCATTAATAGATGTAGAAGTAGAAGCTGGAGACGGAGAGGCCGTATTTTCTAATGTGCCTAACTCACCTCTTGCACCTATTGCCAATGGAACTTTTGATTTTACAGCATCATTACCTTTACCAGCAGAGTGGACAGTAGGTCTTTCTTACCGACCTAATGAAAAATGGTTACTTGCTTTTGATTATAACTATGCAGAGTGGAGTGCGTATAACTCTCTTGATCTTGAATTTTTGAATACAGATGGTTCTGTGGCTTTAGAGTCTATAAACCCTCGTAATTATAAAAATGCAAGTACGTATCGTTTTGGAGCACAATATTCACCTTCAAAGAAATTTGATCTTAGAGTGGGATATTATTTTGATGAATCACCTGTACAAGCTGGGTTCTTTGCTCCTGAAACACCACGTAATGATTCTAATGGATTTACTGGAGGATTTACATACAATATCAATGATAAATTTGCTATAGATGCTTCTTTCTTATACTTACGATTCAAAGAGATTGATGCTTCTTACGATGCATTTACAGAGACAGACGGAACACCAGCACCTTTTGGAGGAACGTATAAGTCAAGTGCTTTTGCGCCAGGAATTGGTTTAAGTTATAAACTTTAAATAAAAAACAATGATGAAAAATTATATAAAATATATAGCAGTTCTTTCATTAGGGTTTGGGTTTGTGGCTTGTGAGCCAGAATTTGACACCCCTATTGACGAAAATAACTTTTATACAAGTGGAGAAGCAGATTTCTCTAACTATGTATCTGTAGGAAATTCTCTTACTGCTGGATTTGCAGATGGGACATTATATAGAACAGGACAAGAAAATTCGTATCCTAATATTATGGCGCAACAATTTGCGCTTGCAGGTGGAGGTTCATTTACACAACCTCTTATGAATGATAATATAGGAGGATTGTTATTAGGAGGATTACAATTACCAGGATTCAATCCTCGTTTTGTACTTGCTACAGACGAGAATGGAAATCCAGGACCAGCAATCATCAACCAATCTCCTACAACAGAGGTTTCAAATATTCTTTCTGGACCTTTTAACAATGTTGGAGTTCCAGGAGCAAGAAGTTTTGACTTATTATTCCCAGGATACGGTAATATAGCAGGCTTAACAACAACGCCAATAAGTGCAAACCCTTACTTTGTAAGATTTGCTTCTTCTTCAGATGCAACCGTAATTGGAGATGCAGTTGCTCAGAATCCTTCTTTCTTTTCTCTTTGGATAGGAAATAATGATATCTTAGGATATGCTACTTCTGGAGGATCTGGTGTAGACCAAACTGGTAATTTTGATCCTTCTACTTATGCAAGTAATGATATTACAGATCCTAATGTATTTGCAGGTGCTTATTCTCAGATGGTAGAAACATTAGTAGCTGGCGGAGCAGATGGTGTACTTGTTAATATCCCAGATGTAACTTCTATTCCGTTTTTTACAACAGTGCCAACACAGTCTATTCCTTTAGATGCACCTACGGCTACGTTTTTAAATGATAATTTTGGATTGTATAATACGGTAGTATTGCCAACACTCGTTAGTTTTGGTATCATTACAGCTGAAGAAGCAGCTTCTCGTACCATTAATTTTGTAGAGGGAGTGAATTTTCCAATTATGACAGATGATGATCTTACAGATGTAAGCGCTATTCTTCAAGGGCCACCAGTAAATCTTGATGCTGCGACAGCTAATTTATTAGGACAGTTACGTCAAGCTACTAGTGCAGATATATTACCATTAACCGCCGCTGGTGTATTAGGTACCACAGTAAATAATGACCCTACATTAATCAATGGAGTATCTGTGCCTTTAGCAGATCAGTTTGTATTAACTGTAGCAGAGCAAGCTAGAGTAGCTGTGGCACAAGCGTCATACAATGCAACGATCCAAGCAGTAGCAAGTGCAAATGGACTTGCTTTTGCAGATGCACGTACAGGTTTACAACAAGTAGCAAACGGAGGAGTATCCTATAATGGAGGTGTTTTAACATCTACATTTGTTACAGGAGGAGGATTTTCTTTAGATGGTGTTCATCCAACACCTAGAGGGTATGCATTTACGGCAAATCTAATTCTAGATGCTATCAATTCTAAATATGGTTCTAATATACCAGGTGTAGATATTGGGAATTTTTCTTCCATAACAATAAGTAATGACTAAATGACAGTTTATTGCCTATAAAAAAGTAAAAGATGCACTTATTTAGTGCATCTTTTTTTTTGGTATTCTATTTGCCTTATTAAAATCATTATGAAATCTATTCTTAAAATTATATTAACGACTATCGCAGTACTCATTCTGGCAAATGTATTGCCAGGAGTCTCTGTAGATGGTTTTGTCACATCTCTTTGGGTTGCTATTTTATTAGCTTTTTTAAGATTTGTAGTAAGACCTATACTCGTAATTCTGACATTACCTATTACGCTACTAACTTTTGGACTGTTTTTATTAGTTATAAACGCAGTACTTATTTTATTAGTAGATTATTTTATTAAAGGCTTTGAAGTTAGTGGTTTTTGGATAGCCATACTCTTTAGTATTTTGCTGAGTATATTCCAAAGTATTTTATTTCAATTCCTTAAAGAAGATGTGAAACAACTGAATACAAGAAATTAAAACATTGTTGAGGTGCAAAAAAAAACGTATTTTTGCCCCCTTAAATTAAGAGAATAATGAACATTACAAAGGAGCAAATCGACGAGCTTAATGCTATCATAAAGGTAGATATAGCAAAAGATGATTATCAAGATAAAGTGGAATCTATTTTAAAAGATTACCGAAAAAAAGCAAATATTCCAGGATTTAGAAAAGGACATGTACCTATGGGACTTGTTCAGAAACAATACGGAATGGCAGTTCGTGTAGATGAAGTAAATAAAATATTGCAAGATGCTTTAAGTAAATTTCTTTCTGAAGAAAAGTTAGATGTATTAGGAAATCCTCTTCCAAAAAATCAAGAAGACTTTGATTGGAGTTTAGATGATTACAGCTTCGAGTTTGAATTAGGGATGGCTCCTAAATTTGAGATCAATCTAAAGCCCAAAAAGGCGATTGGAAGCTATGAGATTTACGCTGACGATAAAATGATAGAGAATCAGTTAACAACAATACAAAAACAGTATGGTAAACTGACTTCTCAAAATGAAGTAGCAAAAAATAGCGAAGTCACAGGTGTCTTTGCAAATGAAGAATTAGAACTTGATAACACCGCTACCTTTGAAATAGCACAACTTAAAGGGAAGAAAAATACAGACGCTTTTATTGGAGCAAAAGTAGGAGATGTGATCACTGTAAAAACAAAAGGACTTTTTAGCCAGGCGCATAGTTATCAAAATGCGTTTAAGAAGACAGAAGAGGAAGCAAAAGAGTTAAATGCAGAAGTCACCTTTACAATTTCAGAAATAAATTCAAGAGAACTTGCAGAGTTTGATCAAGAGCTATTTGATAAGTTGTATGGAAAAGATACTGTAAAAACAGTGACTGAGCTTAAAGAGAAAATGAAAGAAGATGCTGCAAAACAATTTCAACAGCAAAGCGATCAGCAGTTAATGAATGATGTTACTGAGCACTTTATAGCAGAAACAAAATTTGACTTACCGGCAGAATTTCTTCAAAAGTGGATCCAATCTACTGGAGAGAATCCAATGACTTTGGAAGAAGCTGTAGCAGAGTATAATCGTTCTGAAAAAGGATTACGTTACCAACTTATAGAAGGAAAACTTATCCAAGAGAATAATCTACAAGTTACTTTTGAAGAACTAAAAGATTATACAAAGGATATGATCAAAATGCAGATGATGCAATATGGTCAAATGAATCCTGAAGATAAAGAGTTAGAAGACATTGCAGCACGTATTCTTGGGAACCAAGAAGAGGTAAAAAGACTTTCTGAACAACTTATGAATCAAAAAATGCTTACCTTCTTTAAGGAAAATGTAAACCTTAAAACTAAGAAAGTAACGTTTGACGAATTTGTAAAGGAAGTATACAATTAGAATACTTGTCTATAAATAAGTATCTTTAAGGCGTTTTACTTTTAGGAGTAAAACGTTTTTTTGTAATATAAAAATCATATTCATAAAATATATGGACTACGGAAAAGAGTTTAAGAATTTTGCAATCAAAGATCAAGGAATCAGTTCTACTTATTATGAGAAGATCATAAGTAGTGTAACACCCACAGGGCTTACGCCTAACATCATAGAAGAACGTCAGATGAATATTGCCATATTTGACGTGTTTTCACGTTTAATGATGGATCGTATTATCTTTTTAGGAACAGGAATTAATGATCAAGTAGCTAACATTGTACAAGCACAGTTATTATTTCTAGAAAGTACAGATGCGGTTAAAGATATTCAGATATACATCAACTCTCCTGGAGGAAGCGTATATGCAGGGTTAGGTATTTATGACACAATGCAGTTTATAAAGCCTGATGTTGCAACGATCTGTACAGGAATGGCAGCTTCTATGGGAGCCGTATTATTATGTGCAGGAACAAAAGGGAAGCGTAGTGGATTACCACATTCTAGAGTGATGATTCATCAACCAATGGGAGGAGCTCAAGGACAAGCAACCGATATTGAAATCACTGCTAGAGAAATCTTAATCTTGAAAGAAGAGCTTTACAAAATAATTGCAAAGCATTCAGGACAAGAGTATGACAAAGTGTATGCAGACAGTGATCGTGATTACTGGATGAAGGCAGATAAGGCACTTGAATACGGTATGATCGATGAGATTTTAAAAAGAGATTAATTCTGATGTGTACGCTTTCGCGAAAGCGTATATTTCATTAATTATAGATAGTTTACATGGCGAAAGAAGATTTAGAATGCTCATTTTGTGGTAGAAAAAAACCAGAAACAAATTTACTCGTAGCTGGATTAGATGCGCATATATGTGATCGTTGTATTGAACAAGCACACGGTATTGTGGTTGAAGAATCAAAAGATGTTGATGTCAACGAGCTGGATAGCGACCTGATGCTTAAAAAACCACAAGAGATTAAAACGTTTCTAGATGAATATGTAATAGGGCAGGATCACACCAAAAAAGTGATGGCTGTTGCAGTATATAATCACTATAAGCGTTTATTACAACCCAAGGATGATGATGATATCGAAATTCAGAAAAGTAATATTGTCATGGTTGGACAAACAGGAACAGGTAAAACACTTATTGCTAAAACTATAGCAAAAATGCTGAATGTTCCTCTTGCTATTGTAGATGCTACGGTGCTCACAGAGGCTGGATATGTAGGAGAAGATGTAGAGAGTATATTAACTCGTTTATTACAAGCAGCAGATTATAATCTTGAAAAAGCACAAAGAGGTATTGTATTTATAGATGAAATTGATAAAATAGCACGTAAAAGTGATAATCCATCTATAACAAGAGATGTAAGTGGTGAAGGTGTACAGCAAGCTTTATTAAAACTTTTGGAGGGTACGATCGTTAATGTACCGCCTAAAGGAGGGCGTAAGCATCCTGATCAAAAATTTATAGAAGTAAATACAGAGCATATTTTATTTATTGCAGGAGGTGCTTTTGATGGTATTGAGAGACATATTACAAAACGTCTTAATATGCAGGCTATGGGCTTTAGTGCTAGTAAAAATGAAAATGCAATAGATTTAGATAATATGCTTAAGTATATTATTCCTAAAGATTTGAAAGATTTCGGACTTATTCCAGAAATCATAGGGCGTTTGCCAGTATTAACCCACATGGATCCTTTAGACAAAGGAACCTTGAGAGCAATTCTTACAGAGCCTAAAAATGCTATAGTAAAACAGTATAAAAAACTGTTTACTATGGATAATATAGACTTTACTATTACAGATGGTGCATTAGATTATTTAGTTGGTAAAGCGATTGAATATAAACTTGGGGCTCGTGGTTTGAGATCACTATGTGAAGCTATCTTAACAGATGCAATGTTTGAAATGCCTAGCTCTTCAGAAAAAGAACTCATTGTTACAAAAGAATATGCCGAAGGAAAACTTAATAAATCAACCCTCAAGAAGCTAAAAGCTGTTTCTTAAAGTATATCGTTTATATATTAAAAAGACCGTTACTATCATTCAAGTAACGGTCTTTTTTAGTTTGAAGTTAATTTTTTATTCCTTTATAATATCAAATTCTACACGACGATTTTTTTCGTGTTGATCATCACTACATGTTGTGCAATCTATTAAAGGCGTTGATTCTCCATATCCTTCTGAAGTAAGACGATCTTTTGAAATTCCTTTGCTTATAATATAATTCATTGCAGAAGCGGCTCTCTTTTTGGATAGTTTTAAGTTGTATGTGTCGCTTCCTCGTATATCTGTATGCGCTTTTATATCAATTTTAATAGTTGGATTTTGCTCTAAAGTTGCAATAACAGTATTTAGTGTAATCGTCGAAACGTCTTTGATTTTATCGCTATTAAAATCAAATAGGATATTTTCTATCTTTATAAAAGCTTTTTCCTTTGTTTCTACAATTTCAGCAGGCTTAGCATCTAATGTAATATTTGTTTCAAATGTAGCGACTAGGTTTGTATTGGTGTCAAAAGATATTGAGTTACGATCAAATCCTTCTTTATACGCCAAGATCGTATAATCTAAAAAGGCATCTACAGGAAAACTATATTCTCCATTTTGGTTAGAGCTAGCAGTCGCTACTTGCTCACCATCTGCATCTAGTAACACAACAGTAGCTTTTGCTAATGGAATTTGAGTTTCTGTGTCACGCACAATACCTGTTACACTTTGATCAATAATATACTCTTCTATTTTATAGATATCATAACTTCCTTTCCCACCTTCTCTGTCTGAAGTAAAATAACCTATTGTTTTTGTTGCTGGAATATAGGCAATCTCATCTTTAGATGTATTAATTGTATTTCCAAGATTTCGAGTGGCTACATAACTTATGGACGTATTACGAGATCTAAAAATATCAAAGCCTCCAATACTATTATGTCCATTAGAAGAAAAATAAAGATACTTGCCATCTAAAGAAGTCTGTGGGAACTTTTCATCTAGAACTGTATTTACAGATCCTTCTACACGCTCTACAGGCCCATAAGATTTATCATTTTTAACAGTTACTTTGAATATATCATATCCCCCAATGGCTTCTGGCATATTAGAAGAAAAATAGAGTGTTTTACCATCTTTACTTAGATGAGGATTTTCTATAGAATATGAAGTGTCATTAAATGGTAGTGCTTTAATATCTACCCATTCTCCTTCTACATTAGGATTCATCATAGCCGTATAGAGTTGGAATGTTTGTGTATCTTCTTCTAAGCTTTTAGAAAAGTAAATTCTATCACCTTCTTTTGAAAAAGAAATAGTTCCCAAGTTTTCTCCTTTGTTGAGGATATGTGAAAACAACAATGGACGCCTTAAATCCCACTCGTATGTAATATCAGAGCAATATAACTTTGTATAAGGCTCTTTGGTATTTGGGTCTAACTTAGCTAAAGCTCCAATTTTTCTAGCTGAAAAAGAAATAAACTTATCTTTAAAAAAACCTACCCCGTAATCTGAATACTTAGAATTGATACCTGTTGTAAACGTTTCAAACTTAAAACCGTTGTTTCCTATTTTAGAATTTGAAACTACAGGAGCTACTTCCAACTCTAAAGAAGCAACATCTTGATGAGTGTCTAATAACTCTTGTGATTGTAGCTGCGTTACAAATAGAAGTGTGAAAAATGTAGTGATTAGTAATTTCATCTTAATCCAAATTAGTTGACTTGGGGTCTTTAATATGGTACTAAAGTAAAGGGGGCATCATTGATTAAAAAATTTTTAGATGATTTTTAGATGAGATGATTGTTATAACCGTTAAAATACAGTGATTATTCATGATAACCCGTAATAAAGTTGAGGATTTTTGGCAAAAAACGAACAATATGTGTGTAAACACAAATGATTTCTTAAAATAGTTTGGATGGTTTTTCTGTAAAAACAAAACTAGATATTGAGTTTTAATAACTCATCTACAAAATCTCTTTTATTGGAGAGTCTTGGTATTTTATGTTGACCTCCTAATTTATTATTTTCTTTAAGCCAATCATAAAACAAGTCTTGTCTTGCACTATGAACTAGAGGAGCATTTAATGTAGTATTGTTAAAACGCTTGGCATCATAATCACTATTTACAGCGCGAAGTGCATTGTCGAGTTTAGTATTAAAAACTTTAAGGTTTTGAGGTGGATTTTTAAATTCTATAATCCATTCATGAGCTCCTTTTTCTCTTCCTTTCATAAAGATAGGAGCTACTGTGTAATCTTTGATTTCGCTTTGAGTTTCTTTGGCAGCAACTCCAAGTGCTATATCTGTATTTTCAATAATAAGTTCCTCTCCAAAAACATTAATATGATGCTTTGTGCGACCGCTTACCCGTATGCGATAAGGACTCATAGAAGTGAAGCGTACGGTGTCTCCTATCTTATAACGCCATAAACCAGCATTTGTCGTAATAACAACCGCATAGTTTTTATGCATCTCTACTTCGGATAGCGGAATAATCTTTTGTTCAGGAGTACCATAAGCATCCATAGGTATAAACTCATAAAAAATACCATAGTCTAGCATTAATAAAAGGTCTTTACTGTCATTTTGATCTTGAATAGCAAAGAAGCCTTCTGATGCATTATAAATTTCGTAGTATTTAAAAGAATCCTTTGGGAGTATGTGTTTGTATTGATCTAAATAAGGTTCAAAGCTCACGCCTCCATGAAAATAAACTTCTAAATTAGGCCACACCTCAAGTAGATCTTTTTTACCAGTAGTTTCAAGTACTTTATTTAGCAAAACTAGCATCCAAGACGGCACTCCGGCTAGGCTTGTGACATTGGTTTGTATGGTTTCATCTACAATAGCCTGCATTTTTACTTCCCAATCACTCATGAGTGAAACATCACTATTAGGGGTACTACTCATTTCTGCCCAAAATGGCATATTGTCTATCAAAATAGCAGATAAATCGCCATAAACAGTGCCATTTTTTTCGTACAATTCTTTGCTGCCTCCTAAGCGTAATCCCTTACCTGAAAATAATTGAGAGTTTTGGTTATTGTTAAGGTACATACATAACAAGTCTTTACTCGCTGCATAGTGACAATTTTCAAGAGATTCTGTACTTACAGGAATATACTTGCTTCTTGCATTGGTGGTACCGCTACTTTGAGCAAACCATTTAATAGGTGTAGGCCATAAAATATTATTTTCTCCTTTTCGGCTACGTTCTATATGAGGTTGTACATCTTCATAAGAAGATATAGGAAGACGTGCCGCAAACTGCTCATAGTTTTTTAACTCGTGAAATCCATATTCCCTACCGATTTCTGTACCCTTTGCTTTATCTATAAGTTGATGTAGTAATTCGTTCTGTACCTCATGAGGATATTTTAAAAAAAGCTCCATTTGATGGATGCGTTTTTTTAAAAACCAAGAGGCAATAGAATGTACTAAAGGGATAGGCATAAAGTTGGTATATTTACATCGATCTATCATGGAGATCTTAAAAGCTAATTTAGCTTTTTTTCACAAACTCTATAAAATTAAAAGGCTATAAAATAGTATGCAGTATCAAGGAGTCCTTAAAAAAATGCAAACTGAGATCACAAATCCCATAAATTATTATTTGATGATGGAAAATGATTTCTTACAGATGAATCAGCTTATCGACAAGAAAATGCATATAGAATTTATAGGATACCAATGTCTTGCCTGCGGAGAAAATAAAAAGATATATAGACAAGGATACTGCTATGATGATTTTTATAAAGTACCACAAGCCGCAGACTGGATTATGAAGCCAGAATTATCTACAGCACATCTTGATATAGAAGATAGAGATCTGGATTACGAGAAGAAAATACAACTACAACCACATATTGTATATCTCGCAAATTCTAGTAATGTAAAAGTAGGTGTCACCAGAAAAACACAAGTTCCTACGCGATGGATTGATCAGGGTGCTCACGAAGCACTCGAAATTGTAGAAGTTCCTAATCGATATCTTGCAGGCATTACAGAGATAGCCTTAAAAGAACATGTCTCAGATAAGACCAACTGGCGCAAAATGCTGAAAAATGAAATTGAAGATGTAAATCTAGTAGAATACCGAGAAGCATTAAAAGCCTATATTCCTGAAGAAGCAAAATCTTATTTTATTGCAGATAATGAAGAAACCCACATTCATTTTCCAGTATCAAAATATCCAGAAAAGCTAAAGACATTAAATCTAGATAAAACGCCTGCTTACGAAGGTGTTTTGAAAGGCGTAAAAGGGCAATATCTCATTTTTGAAGACGATACCGTATTTAATGTGCGTAGTTGGGAAGGCTATGTCGTACGTATCGAAATTTTATAATCCTTTGGTAAATCTTAAAATAGCAACAATTTTACCGTTTGTAGTAAAGAAAGACTAATCAAAACGATACCAATCATCTTATTAAGAGAAGTAGCATTTGTGTCGGGTTTTTTCCTTTGAATCCGTGTGCCTAATTTTCCGTAGCCGTATAGTGTCACTACTTTCCCTAAAAATACCCCTAGAAAAAATAAGAAGAATCCGAGAGAATAATTTTCTAGTCCTACACCAAAAGAACTACGCAATACAGAAAAGATAAGTACCCAATATATCAATACTGGAGGATTGATAACACTTAACGCAAATCCTGTTACATATTTAGAACTGTATTTTCTTTTATCTCTTTTTTCAATCTGTTTTGTTTTTATAAAATAGATTCCAGCGATCCCTAAAATCCCAGCAATCAAAAATTGTAACCAGATGTGCATGGCAAAAAAATCCTGAACCACCATTCCAGAAGAAAATGCAATAAAAGCGAGTAAGACCTCTCCTACACCCGCTCCATAACTTATTTTCATAGATTGATATATGTTTTCTTTTACGGTTGTTTTTATCACAGCAAGGTTAGATGCACCAGGAGGCAAAGCTCCGATAATAGTAGAAAGAAGACCAAAAATAAATATTGCAAAAATCATGACTCATTAGTAGTGCGCTTTCGCGAAAGCTTACAAAACCAGAAAAACAAAGGAAATATGGAATAGTGATTATAAAATTTGATAAATAGCTATCTATCGTTGAAGTTACGGTGTATAACTGTGTATTTAGTATATAGAAAAACTATCTTTGCAGCTTAAACAAAAATCATGAGTACTATTGTAGCCATTGTAGGACGTCCTAATGTAGGGAAATCTACTCTTTTTAACCGTTTGATTCAACGCCGTGAGGCGATTGTAGATGCTGTAAGTGGTGTAACAAGAGATCGGCATTACGGAAAAACAGACTGGAATGGTCGTGAGTTTACGGTAATTGATACAGGAGGATATGTGGTAGGTAGTGATGATGTTTTTGAAGCTGAAATTGATAGGCAAGTAGAACTTGCTATTGATGAGGCAGATGCGATCATATTTATGGTCGATGTAGAAAATGGAATCACAGGAATGGATGAAGAAGTAGCAAATTTACTTCGTAAAGTGAAAAAGCCTGTTTTTCTTGCTGTTAATAAAGTAGATAATAATAAACGTGCTGCAGATGCGGTAGAGTTTTATAACCTTGGGTTAGGAGATTTCTTTACCATTGCAGCTACTAATGGAAGTGGTACAGGAGATTTACTAGATGCAGTTGTAGAAGCACTTCCAGAAAAAGAAGAAATAGAAGAAGATGAGCTTCCTCGCTTTGCTGTTGTTGGTCGTCCTAATGCAGGAAAGTCAAGTTTTATAAATGCACTTATAGGAGAAGATCGTTATATCGTTACAGATATTGCAGGAACGACAAGAGACTCCATAGATACAAAATACAATCGTTTTGGATTCGAGTTTAACCTTGTAGAT
>Ga0115554_1000090_pt1 | contig 52384 bp, 58 predicted proteins | sample COGITO_mtgs_1104_3_FD_87283 | JGI IMG/M metagenome (GOLD analysis project Ga0115554, IMG submission 87283) | Pelagic marine microbial communities from North Sea - COGITO_mtgs_110404 | ecosystem: Environmental > Aquatic > Marine > Epipelagic | place: Germany:Helgoland, sampling site Kabeltonne... | reverse complement strand
TCCACAATCTCAAAGTTCTTCAACAATAAAAGAATCAAGGCTTTTACAAGAAATTTTCTCTACAGGGCTTGTATTGCTTTAGTTGCAAAGAAACTTGACGAACAAGAAGCGTTAGACAAAAGGTTTGATATGCTCTTAAAACGGTATAAAAGCCGTTAAGATTATTATACATTCTAGCGAACTGCACCACACACGCCAAGAATATCTCCTAAACATTTATTTACAATACGCAGAACTAATAGGAATAAGTTTTTACTTATACCAAGTCCTCCTTATGTCTTTGAAAATATATAGTGGTTACTTAAAAAAGCATAATAGGAACTTCAGTTACTAACCTAGAAGTATGAACAATACATCTATATATACCAATGAAAAAATAAACTCATTTATGTCTCTGATTTTAGTTAAAACAATTTAAGAGGTAGACTTTAGTGGAAAAGTGCAAAAACAAGACTCATGGCTAGCTGGCGCGCAGGTTTTAAGTTAAGTAGTGTGAGTCTTGAAGCACGACTGTTAAAAAGTGAGGTGTATTCATTATAAGAGCCTATTTAACATTCGCACTACAAAGATGTATTGTGTTAATAATAAAGATAAGAGGCACTCTTTATTTTAAAGGGTTAGAATTAATTATTTCATTAAAGACAATAAAAGTATGACAGTTTTCAAAAAAAGTATTTCAAACAAGCTTAAAGGTATTTTCGGGGATTCTTTATCCGAAGAAGATCGCATGACACAGCATTTTATAAATCATTCAAATTCTCTAGTGAGAAAGTCGCATCATCACGGCATGGTCTCATTGCAAATCTTACAAAGATCGGAAGAACTATCTGCTATATTATATAAAGGAAATAATCAGATTAAAACAATTTCGTTAGATGAAATTCCCTTGTTTTTCACTAATGGATTTACAGCAAGTTTTATCGGAAAATCTTTGGTTGAGCAAAAGTTAAAAAATTACTTTAAAAGTTTAGAAGTCGTTTCCTGTTCAAAAACCATGAGAATCCAAATGGTTATAGATGAAAAAGAAAAGGTAAGAATATATACTTGTGGTACAATAGGTGTTAATGAAGTATCATTAAGTGAATTTATTACATTTTTTAAATCGTAGGATAATGGCAATACGCAAGAAATGGGCAGTTCCAATGGATTCCTATTCTAAAATGATTATTTGGCTGAATAATGGCAATATCACAACTTTTTACTCGTTAGATTGGAAAAGTAGTCATTCCCACCTCAAAGATAGAGCAACTAGGCTACAAAGATTCAAAAACAAAATTGCTCAGTACATTCCCAAGGCAAGAGAAATTAAAATTTATGATTTAGTTAGTGAGCGCTTAATTGCTCACTACGAGTCAGATTAAATGCTTATGAATTTACATTAACACACATGACCATCACTATGCAAACCATTATTGAACACTTTAAGCATTTAAAAGAAGTCACTCCATTTGTAAAACGATATCCAAATTATGATCCTAACGATAAAAAAGTTCACATACTATATGTAAGTCCTAGACTCCGATCCGAAGAATATTATAGTAGCATACTTCCTGCATTGGAACTTAATAAAACAACAACACATAGCGCTATACTCAGTAGTGTAGAATTAGACCAATCTAGTAAGGACTTTTTTGATTATGTCAATATGTTAGATGTACGGTTATTACAATGGGCTAATTACATTGTATTTCCAACTATCCAAACTGATATCACCTATCTTATAAAGGTGTTGCGGTTATTATATCCTCACTTGCAAATAGTTATGCATTTGGATGGGAACTACCATAAAATGCCTCTCTGGCACACAAGCTATAAAAAGATTAATTCTGCAATAAAAGATCAGATACTTGCTAATATCAATATGCTGGATATCTGTATATGTCAAAATGAATCCTTACTAAAACAGTATCGTTCAGCTATTGAATTCTATTTTAAAGATGTAAAATGTTATTTGACAGTTATGCCAACACTTATCTCTAGGATAAATGTTGAGAATTTACAACCTGTCAACAGTCAACAAGAAGATATAAATATTGGTGTATTTGATCCTTCAAAGAAATTCTTAGATTTAGTGCCAAATTTTATAAAAGCACTAAAACAAAAAGGTCATAACGTTCATTTTATCGTTTTTGATTATAAAGGCAATAAGATAGAGTACTATTCACAATCTAACATTATATTTTTTGACAAAGGGGACTTTCTTACTTATTTTCAGCGAGTTTTAGAGTTACAACTTTCTATGGCATTATTTAATGTTTCTGAATATTCAAGATATGATCCAACTCATCATTATTTTGAAGTTTCTGCTCTGGGTATACCTTCAATAGCTTGTAAAAACCATCCAGCAGCATCTATTATAAACTCAAAGGAAGCTGGGCTATTGGTTATAGACCATACCGATTGGGAATTACATATTACTACCTTATTAGAAAAGGAGAAATTCCGAAAACAATTAGCCCTCCACGCTATGAAGGTTATTTGGAAGGATCATAGTTTTACTAGAAAAAACTTGAAAAAAATAGCCTCTATATTTGTTTAGATATCTAAGGTGTAATTATTTCTGTTTACTGTATTTTAGCATCTTACATATTTTTTTAAAGAATTATGTGAGTAAAAAAATGCAGGTATTATGAGAAAAAGAGTTGCTGAAGATATAAATGAATTAATCCAAATCTGGAAAGAAAATATAACTATCACTGTTGATGATGAAGATGGTAATGGGGGGATTATTTACTCGGATGATGAAGATGGTAATGGGGGGATTATTTACTCGGATGATGAAGATGGTTTTGATAGTATTGAAATAGCTTTTGAGTTAAATCTTCCATTTCCTAATAAAATCATTAAGGAAATGGAAGATTTTTTATTTAGAAATATTTCTACTCTGAAGTTTAAGAATTGCTATTTTTCTAAGGATGTTTATATAGGAGCGACAGATATGGATTTTAAATTTATTGATAATTGCTTCTTTAAGACTTCCCTTAAGCTAAGAGGTGGTAAAAACATTATAAAGTTCCAATATTGTGTGATTGAAAAATTAGACTGTGAAGATGCTGTTTTTGGTAATGAAACAGAAAAAAGCAAAGGAAAACTCAAACTCTATAATTGTGAATTATATGAAGTAAATTTTAGAAATACTACATTTCATAGCCTAGTTAATTTCTTCAGAAGTACTTTTTATAATCCAATAACTTTCTACAAAACTAAATTTTTAGATACCGTAGTTTTATCAGCAGTAACCTTTAGAGAGAATGTACTGCTTTCATATACCGTAATTAATGGATTAATGATGTTACGAGGGACGTTTGTTGAAAAGGGATTTGATATTTCCCTAGCAATCATAAATGGAAAACTAAGTCTATTTAATTTTGTGATTGATGATTATGCTACGTATAGTAAAATTCATAAGGATGTAGAAACGGCTATGAAAAAATATTCAGGCGAATATGAGTATGTCCAAGCCTATGAAGAGGTTTATGAAGAAGCGTTATCACATAAGCATTTAATTCCAATTGAAAATAAAAGAGAAACGTATCGTATCATAAAACATCAGCTAGAGAGTCAGAAAAACTATATTGATGCAATTCGTTATAAAGTCATGGAAAGCAAGACACATTTTAAGGAATCTTGGCAACAGATAAGACATGGGGTTCATTTTTTCAATCCGCTTTCTAATTTAGGGATTTTATCACTTAATGGACTATCGAATTGGTTTGGACTATCTTATGTATTAGGAATTATTTTTACAGTTTCAATAGCTTCGTTTTTTTTCAATTTAGCTTTGTCACATATCGGCTACTTTGAGTTTACGTGGGATTATACAGCATGGCAATGGGAATATTTTGTTCAATTTTTAAATCCAACACATCGCTTTGATTATATGAAGGCTATTGATCCAAACCCCAAGAAATGGTTTTTTATTTGGGATTTTATAGGTAGAATTTTTATTAGTTATGGAATCTATCAAACCATTCAAGCTTTTAGAAAATATAAATAGTTAAAGTGATTTAATATAGATTTTAGGTTAAAACTAGATTTTGTAACTCCCTTTTATATTTTACAATTCTTGGCGCGTTCTGAGCAGAATAAACAATCGATTTAGCCTCTTCAGTATAATCTAATTTTTTACAAGCAACATACTGATTTTCTGTTGCAGTATCAAATTCACTTTGCTCAACCACAAATACACTTTTTGTGTTTTGTATTTCACACACAAAAAAGGGAGAGATAAAATCGGCTACTACTTCAGGAAGAATTTTTCTTTTATTCACTACAAGGTTTTGAGTTTGCGAAAATAGCTAAAATCACAATGATTCTTTTATTGAAAGAGAGGTGTTTTCCTAGAATAATTTAATGTTTCTGTAAAGAGTTTTTTTGAAAAACAACTTCCACTTTATTATAAAACCTTTAAAGAATCTTTTAAGTATCTCGTAGTATTTCTCTAGGGAAACAGGCTTTGGTATAACGTAGCCCTATTTCTTTAAAAAACAGGATAAGAGTTGATGCAGTTTATTATGGGGTGTTTCTCTAAGGAAACAGGCTATTTTCCTAAGAAAACAGGCTTTGGTTTGACCTACCTATTTTTTTAGAAAACAGGGTAAGAATTGATGCCGTTTATTGTGGGGTATTTTTCTAAGGAAACAGGCTATTTTCTAGGGAAATAGGCTTTGGCTTGACCTACCCTATTTCTTTAGAAAACAAGGTAAACATTGATGCCGTTTATTATGGGGTGTTTCTCTAAGGAAACAGGCTATTTTTCTAGGAAAACAGGCTTTGATATAAGGTACCCTATTTCTTTAGAAACTCTTTAAAGGTCATTAAGAAAATAGTGTTTACAACACATCTATTTTCTTTATCTAAGCTAAAAATACTCAAGTCTCTTTTGTAAGAGCGAATATCTAGCACCAAAAATTAAGGCGTAATAATTTCCATTATTAGACTTTGGTACTTTTTGGGTTTTTTAATATACTGTTATTTAGAAAGTTGGATTTTTGTTTTGTCACTTTACCAAAGTCGCGCCACGGAATCCTGATATAGCGGAAGTATTTTGGCTTCAAACAAAACATAGTTTGGAATTCACAGTACTACATAATAAAGAAAACAAGTCAGTAGCGCTTCGATTTAATAAAGAAGTTCCTAATGAGATACGCGATTACCTAAAGGAATTGGGTTTTAGGGAATATAGAAATGCCCCACTAAAACTATTTGCTAAAGATCGCCCTTCGTATCGTCGATTTATAAAAGATTTTCAGCAGGCTTTAAAAAATAATACACAATGGAATAACATTATTATCCATCCTTCTTACGAGCCGTCAAAAGACCATATCCCAAAAGTTCGATTTAGTAAGATACAATTCATATTTAAAGATGCAGATCGAAAGGATCAAGAGTATATCGTTTTTGAACCCTTACAAGCTTTGGCTACAAAGATTGCAAAGCAGTATAGCGAAATACACTTTAAAGATGCTTTAAAACATATCATGGTATTTCCTAGACGATATAGAGAAGCTAGTAAAAAATTATTTGAAGCAGGACAAATTATATATAGCGCAGACTCATATGATAAAAATACTAAAAGTGCAAAAGAAATAATTGTTGAACCGATAACAGAAACACCTACCGAATTACCAAAAGAAGTAACCCCCGTAAAAACTAAACTTGAACCTGCTGACGAAGCTGAATCTGAATCTAAAACTGAAAAAGAAGTCAACATATTAGATAAAGAGAACACCGAAAAAGAGCCCAAGGAAAAAGAATTAGTAGCTCCTAAAAAAAAGAAGCTAAAGCAATGGGAGTATCAAATTCCATTTACTAAAAAACTAAAGTATAACGCTAAAATTACGATTGCTCAATTCAAAAAAAACAGCTACAGCTATGGACTGAATTACCAAAAAGGCTATGGTAATTTTTCTGGTTACGCAGGATCGCCTAGCATTTATGATCCGCAGTTTCCATCCCATAAAAAAGCATTAAAAGCGGGGTTTACATCTTTAATAAAGCAAATAGAAACTATCATAGAAAAAGGGGATGTGATTTTAAATAATGATCCCCTTCATAGAGAACGAATGGGAGGCGTACTAGAACAGATCATCGCTTTAGCAAAAGAAAAAGGGTTTGATCTGCCAAAAACAATCATTAAAAATATACTAAAAGAAGCACCTACAAAAATAGAGATGCCTTTAGAAAAAGAAGTAATCCCTATAACAGCCCCCATAAAAGAAGTTTCAAGACTTGACAGGGAATACGCTCAAAAAAGAGAAGCCAATGGATACCGTATAGTGCAAAGTGTTATTCAGAAGTTACAAATCACAATAGATGATATAGAGCAGGATAAAGAGATTACCCAGGCCCTTATAAATGATTTATTAGATGTTAGTGAGTCCGATGACCTGACAAAGGATATAAAAGGGGTTATTGATGATTTTAGAGCGCAGTACACGGCATCGACTGAAGAGGCTATTACCTTTCAAGTTTTACGTCTTATCGAGTTTTTTAGACTTTCTGAATTAAAAGCGAATTCTGACCTACCTAAAGTAAAGAGTATTACAGAAAAAACTTTAGAGAATATGCTTATTCCCGACAGTGTTGGAACTGATTTCGCTTACGGGAATATAAGCTATACTAACCGGACTTTTTATAAAAGAGAGTATCCGTATTTATTACATATTTCAGATGATACTTTAGAGAGCGCTGATGCAAGTTCGCTATTTGAACTTATGCAATTCCCACATCCAACCGATTATGGGTTTGCAGTGAGTCGTTTTGCATTATTGGAACTCTTTGAAAACAAAGGCGAAGCTATATTCAAGGAATTGGATTTGCCTAGGACGCTTAACTATCCGTATATCAATCTGCATACCCACCATAGAGCGGTACGCCCACTAGGAGAAATTATAACGAATGATACCGATAGAAGCAAGTGGTGGCACGCTATAGAACATTATCGTCCTATAAAAGACCCCCATTTTACAATCACTCTTATTGATGAGCAGATCACTATCGAACAGGAAAAACAAGAGGCACTTATCAATCCCAATACAGGCAAACCTAAAGGAAAATTAAAGGAAGAATACCAAAATAGAGAATGGACAATTACACTTTTACAACAATCAAAAGCAAACATAAAAGCTTATATCGAAAGTTTACAGGGTAGTAGTCAAGCTGAAAAACAAACACCAAAACAAGACCCTAGTTATTTAGATCAGGTAGTGGCTATTATGCATACCCATTATCATAAAGGAGAGCGACTGACAAAAAAGAAAATAGAGGCACTTTTAGAGACCGCGGAAGTACCTACTCTTGGAATGCTATGGGAAGCGGTAGAACTCTCATGGCTTTTATGGTATCGTCAATTATATCTTCAAATCACGCCGTTTGAGGTAAGTCTAAAGGCAATGATCCGATTTTGGAATGAAGTACAACCCACCTATGCCTATTCGGATAGCAGTAAGGAGAAATACAAGCAGTATTCCACTCCTTGTCTTATAGGAGCCATGCTTGCTGAGTATACAGGCATGAGAAACGCCGAGGCGGTTTTTGAACCAAGCGCAGGCAATGGACTGTTACTTGTTGGGGCTAAACCCCATAAGACTATTGTGAATGAAATTGACACCTCTCGTTTAGCTTCACTACGATTTCAACGGTTTTCAGAGTTGCACGCCATGAACGCTTCTGAGCCTTTTCCCAAAAAATGGAAACACCATTTTGATGTAATGGTCACTAATCCACCTTTTGCGCGATGGGAGGAAGACCGTTTTGATAAAAACCGCATTGTTGGCAAGTACTTTAATAAGCATTATGAACTTGCAAGTTTTATGCGCTTAGAGCATTTAATGGCAGGACTTGGCCTTGATACTCTAAAAGATTCGGGCAAATCAGGTATCATCATTATGGGGCATTTTGGCTACGGTAAAGATGGTCATATTAATCGATATGCTCCTTTTTATAAATGGCTGTATCGTCATTATATCGTTGATGATGTGATTAATCTCAATGGGTTTACCCTGTATAACAAACAAGGAGCAGTCGCCTCTATGATGCTGATTTTAGTGGGGGGTCGAAAACAAATTCCTACTACGATATTCCCCACAAAACAAACCCATCCCCAATTAGAAGCTATTGTTGAGAGCTATGAAGCTTTATGGCTTCGAGTCAAATCGCATATAGATCCTTTAAAAAAATTAGTAGAACAATTAAAAATTGCAAACAGATGATATTTTACAATCCACAATTGATCACCGATACCGATAGTGCAACACTATTTTGTATTCAAAACGCTACTGCATTTGATCAGTACGAAGATCATTATTCAGGTATTTACCTGCATCTATTTAATCTTATCGAAAATGCTCTAAAAGAAAAAGAGAATGTCGTTGGTCTGATTGAAGACTATTTAGAGACTCCTTATTCAGGAGGTGAAAATTCAGAGGAATTAACGTCTTTTATTTTTTATAGTGACCGTATGAATAATGCCCTTGCGACCCTTCGCACTCGTTGGAGCGGGTATGACCCCTTAGTAGCGCAAGACACCCTTACCACAGCTTCTGATATCAGTAAACAAGAGGCGATACAGGGCTACAGCCATACTACTTTACGAAGTTATTTAGAAGCATTAACCACCATTGAACTTGACTGATATGCAAGAAATCCCTTTAAAAGAAGTCGCATCAACTATGGACACGACAGCACTTACAGAGGCTAAAAGTGCTTTAGTATCGTATGCGCCTATGTCAAAAGCACCCTATGTGATGGATACCTTAGTGCCTCGAAATTTAGCTTTTGAAACTCAGGTGGCGCTTACTAGTGTTGTTAGGCAGTATGGAAACATTGACCATTTGGTTCGAGATAAATTACGCTATGATTCACTAGAGAACCTTTGGAAAGCCTTTAGCGCCGAACAAGTAGATGCCGTTGGACTGTACTTGAAACAGTTTGATGTGGGTAAAAGCTTGATTATCGCTGATGCCACGGGTATTGGTAAAGGTCGCGAAGCAGGTGGGGTAATTCGTCACGCCGTAATGGAGGGGTATTTGCCTATATTCTTTACCCAAAAAGTAAAACTGTTTTCAGATATCTACAGGGATTTAAAAGCCATTGATCTAACGAACATTGATCCGTTTATTTTAAATACTGATAGTCAGGCGAAGATTAAAGACAGTGATGGTAGTGTGGTTTTTAGTTCGCTTTCTTCGGCAGAGCAAAAAGAGCTTTTAACTAGTTCAGAGACCGTTGCCACTGATAGCGATAGAGCCATTGCGTATTACAAATCTATTGGTAGGGATTTACCTGATCCTGAAAAAGAGCCTGAACTTACCATAACCAATGTGATTGATCATCTGCCAAGTGAGTACGATATGATCTTTTCCACCTATTCTCAACTGCAATCGGCAGCACCCTACAAGTATTTATGGTTAAAAGCGATTTGTGAAGAGGTGCAATTAGGCAGATCACGATTTAAAGGAGTGGTTTTTGTCTTGGATGAGTGTCACACCATAGGATCACATGAGACCCTTATAGGACAGGCGATGTTATCACTTTTATCTCGATCTCATTGCTGTTGTTTCCTTAGTGCTACCTTCGCTAAATATCCTGAGGTGATGCCTATTTACGCTGGATATACGGCTATTGCAGAGGCGAAACTAAGTAATGCGAATTTTGTGAGTTCCATCAAAAGAGGTGGACTCGCCTTACAAGAAATCATCTCACCCAATCTAGCAGAAATGGGACAGCTTATTTCTCGCCAACGCTCTAGTGAAGGGATAGAAACTTTTTACGAGGTATTAGAACATGAGCCAGAGCGAAGTCTACATAGAAAACAAGTAGATAGGATCATTAAGATCATGCGCCGTATTGCTTTATTTGAAAGTGAGTATTTAAACGCTCGTTTTGCGGTTATTCATTCTCAGGCAAAAGCTCAAGGGGATAAAACCAAACAGAAGCCTAGAAATCTAGGAGTTAAACAAAGCCCCTATTTTTCTAGAGTCTTTGGGATTGTCGATCAAATGCTCTTTGCACTAAAAGCGCCATCGGTGGCAAAAAAGACACTTGATTTATTAGCACAAAATAAAAAAGTAGTGATCGCCTTTAAAAGCACGATGGGTGCATTTTTAAATGATTTACAATTATCATCAGGGGATACCATCCCCACAAAAGACTTGGACTTTGTTCATATATTACAAAAAGGACTAGATAGTATTTTTTATTATAACTATACTACTATTGATAATGAAAAGTCACGTCAGCGCATCCCTTTAGAAGAGTTACCCGAACAGGCACAAATTGCGTACAACACCCTTAAAGAAGATATTAAAAAGGAGCGTTCAGGGCTTACGATATCCCCTATTGATATTCTAATTGATACTATTACAAAAGCAAAGAAACCCACTGATCTTGGCGGTCATAATAAGTCTCATTTCAAAGTAGGCGAAGTTACGGGGCGTAAACAGCGATTGCTCTTTGATGGAGATAGGGCTACTATTCAATCCTTTCGATCTGATTCTGAAAAGGCATTTCGGCTATTTAATTCAGGGGAATATGATGTTCTACTGATTAATCAGAGTGGAAGTACAGGCGCTTCAGCCCACGCATCGAAAGATTTTAAGGATCAACGTAAACGTGCCTTACTCATGCACCAATTTGAACTAGACATTAATACGGTGGTGCAAATATTAGGTAGAGTCAATCGCACAGGGCAAGTAGTCCTACCTGAGTATTACTATATCACTTCGGATATCCCAATGGAGCGTAGACTTATGACCATGCTCAAGGCAAAACTAAAAACCTTAGATGCCAATACCACGGGATCGCAAAAAACGCGTGATGATACCCTTAAAAGTCCTGACTTTTTAAATAAATATGGAGACACGGTAGCCCACGCATGGATTAAAGAACATCCAGAGATGATGCCCGATTTGGGATATCCAAACCATACCAGAGTGAAGGATGATAACGGATATGTAAGTTATGTGCTGAATCCAGAAAAACACGGGGCAATTCGCCAATTAACGGGTCGCGCAGGGCTTTTATTAGTCAAAGATCAAGAGGCACTCTATGATGAATTACTCTCTCGCTATAAAGATCAAGTCCAATTAGAAAAACAACAGGGCACTTATGATTTAGAAGTGGAGTTTTTACAATTGGATGCAGAGGTTCAAAAGCGGTATTTATTTCATAAGGGTTCAGGGGGAGAGAGCGCCTTTGGACGCGATACCGTCAGAGAAGAAACTATTATTAATAATTTGAATCGTCCCTTTACCCTGCAACAAGTAGAGATCAGAATTCTAAAAGCATTGGAAGGTCAACCTCCTGAAACGATCAAACAGCAGTTACTGGCTAAAATCGCATTAGAATATCCTATAATGGTTAAGGAAAGAGAATCTTCAAAAAGAGAAGGGATTGATAAACTCATTTTGCAACTTGGAGAGTTAAAAGCTAAAGACCATCTAAGTGACAAGGAGCAAGAAGAAGCAGCACTCTTACAATCGATTATAGCTGAAAAAGAAAAGAATTTACAAGAATATATAAAGCAATTAGAGACCGTCCGTAGACGTATTGAAACTCATATTGGGTTTTGGCAGGTTGGAGACGCAGTCAAAGTGCCTTCGAGTATTAGCGCTTCTATTGATGCATCTTGGGGTGTGTTTTTGGGAGTTAGTATTGGAAAGAGCGCTAAAAATCCTTATACCCTTGGTAATATCCGATTAAATTTTGCGGTCACCGATAGTCGTAAAGCCCTTAGTATTTCATTAAGTGAAGGTGGGGATAATGATGTAATCAGTGGGATTTATAAAGAAAGTAAGGCTAGCCCTATATCGGAGAGAGAACAAGAAGAGGTACTTACTCTTTGGAACGAGCGAATTAAAGAGGCTTCGGTTAAACGAGAACAGCGCCATATTTTGACGGAAAATATTCTAGCCTCCTCAGGTTCTATTGATGGTAAGAATAGGCTCATTAAATACAACACCAAACAAGGCACGATTCAGAGTGGTATTCTCATTTCTAGGGATACCGATACTTCTTTTTATAATCAAAGTAGGTATCCCATTAGTGAGGCGTTAGATAAAATCACTTCCATGAATGTGAATGGTTATTTCAAAGCAAATGATGATAAAATTCGCTTTGAGAAAAAAAGCGCTACTATTTTCGATGTATATCTTGAAAAAAAGGAGTTTTACAAAGCAATTATTGATCCCGAGTTACAGAAATTATTAACTCCAAGGATGGGTGCAGATCCTACAGAATTACCCGACTTCGTTCAAAACGGAAATGAAATGACAGGGGTAGTATCCCTATCGAATTTGACTTCTTTTCTACATAAACTCAATACCTATGGGGTGTATTATTATGATGAGGCTAGAGAGGTCAAGGAATTAAAACAAGAAAACGAAAAAGACTGGGAGTCGCGGACCGAGCGATCTAATAAACGTTATGTCTATGAACTAGGAACACCCTACGGAAAATCAAGTCATCCAAGTGCAGGGTTTGAGAACTTTTTTGAAGGGGACGGTCGCTACCCATTAGGACGTGTGGTCTACAATCGTCGGCTTACTGATAAAGAGCGGTATAATTTCACGCTCATTCCTGTTTTTAAAGATGCCTCGGAATCTTTCAAGCTATGGAAGAGTGAGAGTAGTGATAGCAAAGTACTAAAGGATTATCTAGCCCTTGTCGATACTCTTGCCGATGCACCTTTATATAAAGCCATAGAGGAATTAGGCTATTTCATTGTCAATCATCCACACCAGAGTGGAAATACTGAATTTGTTTTTGGTAGATATACCGCCTTAGAACTCGGAAAGGCATCCTACCATGAAGAGATCAGTGAGATTACCCCCTTAACAGAATTAGTAGCCAAACTTGAATTACACAAAGAATTAGAAAACACCCTATGATGACAAACGAGCGATATAAACAGTTAAAATTAGACATTCCTGAAATTGATCAAATTCCCAATTTCATGAAGATTTTGGATGATTTGATATGGGGAAATAATGTTTTTTTAGTTGGATCGGCAGGAACAGGCAAGACCACCTTGGCAGAGAAAGTAAGCTATTCGCTCTTTGGTCGGCATGAGCGCGATAAAAAAGAGCTTCCTTACATCACTATTAATTGCAGTCAATGGACTTCGCCTACAGAAATTAAAGGCGGACAGACCATGACGGGCTATAAAGAAGGAGCGCTTATAGAGGCGTGGCGAGATGGGAAAATACTCATCCTAGATGAAATGCCCAAGCTTGATCCTAACACCGCAAGTCTACTCAATGATGGCCTAGCAAAAAGTGCGAGCGAAGAGGCGGTTATTTTTAATGGACTTAATGAGGCGATTGTCAAACATCCGCATTTTGGATGTATCGCCACTGGAAATACCACAGGAAAAGGATTTAGTAAACACTATGTCGGAAATAGCAAACAGGATGCTTCCCTTATTGACCGCTTTAGCGGATGTATTTATCATGTTGGTTTTAATGAAAAACTCGAAAAAGCACTTATCTATCCGATGTTAGTAGAAAAGTGTCAAGCCATTCGTAGAGCTATTCTACGCTACGAGGCAAAAGATGCTTCGGATGATACCACAGAGGATATTATGACCCTTCGTACAATGCTGAACTTGCAGCGTTCTTACGTGCTTGAGATGTCTCGCGAAATGGGAATTAAAGATTCGAGTGACATTCGTTTTACCCCCTATCAAAATGGTAAAACATTGCAGGATGCCTTGGAGAGTTACTTCTGGGTAATGAATAGCGAAAAGGCTAAAAAAATCAAAGCAGAAATTAGTTATGATGGGTTTATCAATACCTATAAATCAGCAGAGGCTAAAACACAATTTTCAAAAGAATATACCCGACGTGGCTAATCCAATCCTACATACACACTCTTTTGAGAACAGGCGTTTTCAGTACATCCAATTTCCAAGTCCTGGTGCCTATCACGATTTTGTGCAAAAACGGTGTGGGGAGTTATTTATGGGTAATGCCAAAACCCTAGAACGCATCGTTAAAAATGCAACACATCGGATCGCCACTTCAAGTGATTGGTATGGAACTCCAAAGCCAACCACTATAGAGGATTTAGAAGATCATCGCTATTTTGGGAAGATGGAATTATTAGAAGTACTAGCTCCTAAAATACAAAAGGAGTTACATCGCTATACCGATTTGGTGGAAGACGACTTATTAAAACGCCCAATTCTTAGTGCAAATAGTAAAGGATTAGGGGTGTTTTCTTTTGATCGTGCGATGATGGGACTCTACAAAATCCCTCTTGCTAAAGGGGCTTCTGCATTAGAGAAATATGTGCATGGACTTAAAATTGAATTGGGCAAAGACAAGGCGACTACCGTTAAGAAAACGCATCTATATTTTGAGAATAGATCAGCTTCTAAACCTACGCTCACCCTTTCTCTATTGGCAGGAGCAAATGCTAACATCAAAGGCGATGCTTTGTATTATGTAGGTATCGCTCTAGCACTACTGACAGAGTATTTAGAGAGTTGTCATATCGCAGTGGCTATTGATGTGCTGTTAGGTACTTCTTTCGGAGTTCACACCATTGTATCAGCCATTAGGGTCAAACCCTTTGAAGCCCCACTCGATGTCAATCAACTTTTAGTCTTAGGGAGTGATCCACGGTATTTCCGATTTAATGGCTTTAAGGGACTGATTGCGCTTGCGGATTACTGCGGACTCAATATCCCCGATGGACTTGGGAAAATAGATGATACCATTACAACGGGCTATATCGAATATGTACCCAATACCCTACTGTTTAATCAAAGCTATTCCATAGATCGTGCAGTGAAAGAAGTATCACGCATCTTGCTAGAATACACAAAAAAAGTTAAAACAAGATGAACATATCACAAGACAGTATTCAAAAAATTATGAGTGAGGCAATTTTAATTCAAAAGGATTGTACCGAGTCGTGTTTTGATTTTCAGGTGATGACTTCAAGGTTTCATAAAGACACCCTGATTCTTCGTTGGGTAGAGGTTGATATAAGCGATGTAGAGCGTCCTATTCAAACGTATCGTTATCGGTGTTTTTATTTGGATGGAACTTCTCAAAACTGTTCCATTCATTATACGAATGTGGAACAAGCGAATGCCTTTTTTAAAAGCCTAGAGGGATATGACAGGCAAGATTTTACCAAAGGATAATAGTCATTTATTAATTTAAAACAATTACGATGTATAGACTACAAGAGATAAAGCCCGGTGTACTAAGAGACATCATTATTAAGGGACAAAAAGAGATTATGTTGCAAACAGGAAGTCCGCTAATACTAGAGGATGGCTACATCCTAATTAAAAAACAAACACAGGATTTTACCATAGATGACCCTATGGCAAAAAAGGCAGATAGATTACTCTTTGAGTTACTTGAAAAGCATAGAAAGATGACCAATCAAAAAACAGTTAAACCAGCAAAGGGTAAAGAAGTCCCCTTGCTTAGTAAAGAGGCGATTCGTATTCGTGAGAATGAACGATTGCGCATTGTTAAACTATTAAAACTCAAATTAACCCTTATTCCAAAAAGCGCATAAGTTATGACACATTTAGCACAAATTAAAGCATTGGACTTAACTAAGATTCTCAACAAGGATGTTACCTCTGAAATTGAAAAACTCATTGAAGATTATGAGACGGCAGAGGATAAAGAAGATTTTATAGAAGTTACCAAAGAGAGTTCCGCACTTATTTTAGAGCTTATAGAGGATGTATATCCAGATGCTATTGCTCAAAAAGAAAAACCTTGTGTAGAGGTAGTGGTCACTCCTAAAGAGGTAGTCCCAAAGCCCAAAGTATCCCCTAAAAAACAAGAAGTAAAAGACAATCATCAGTCTGAAAAAGAACCTTCACTAAAGAAGAAATCTGCACCAAAAAAGAAAACCATACCAAAGAAGAAACCTACAAAGCAGAAATCGGTATCTAGTAGCGTAAAATCAAAACTACAGCAGTTACAAGAAGAAGTTGAGGAGTGTAGAAAAAGAGGTGTGACTAGAAAAAAGTCACCTAGAAAAACATCAACTCCACCCAAGACAGTGTATGACAAGGTGTATAGCCATATCAATGGTATTGCCAATTTATTGCCAGAGCGCTTTAGGCATGATACCCAAAAAATAAGCGATCTAAAGCGAATGAGTTTGGGAATACACAAAAAGGTAGTAGGTGTATTTGAAATGAATGAAACCTTGGCCGAAAAGGGAAAGATTGCCTTAAAACAGAAGTTTAAAGATATTAACAAAAGAATACTAGCAAATGACAACAAATAAAAAAATGCTCATAATCACAGGAGCTGGACTTGCTATCGGACTCGCCGAAGCATTATTGTACTACAACCTTGGAAGAAATGCAGATGCCAAAGAAGGTTTTCACTTTGGTATTCCTAAAGGAGCAGAACTAGGCAAAACACTAGGTATTGTTCTTGCCACCTCACTTGCTACGGCATTACTCTCTAGTGGGGTTGAAAACCTATTGAACAAACAAGAATTAAAACTCGCATAATCCATTTGCTATGAAAAAGATCACATATAAAGCCTATATCGATAAGCACGCATTAGATATTTCTTTACTTCCAAGTGATGTTCAAGATAAGATCGGCGTATTTAAAAAAATGCTTGAACTAGAAGAAGATGTTCAGGCGCAAGATGCACAGGAATTAGAGAATCAATTACAAATCTTGGACACTGAAATCCTTACCGATTTAAAAGACATTAAAAAGCTTCATAAAATTTATCATAGGGATGTATCACAAGAAAAAGAAACATCCCTAGGATCAAATACGCAGAAAAAGCGTCACAGCGACGACATCTTAAGTCGCTTAATAGAGGAGAAAAAGCACTTAAATGTGTCGCGCTCTACTTTGCGTACACTTGGTATCACTACTCCGCTATCGAAAGTGACAATCATCGGAAAGTATTGTATTACAAGGACTTCCTTTTTAACATATCGCTACCGTATCGCATTGGTATCTAACTAGGTATGTTTTTGATGTCGCAGTAGTGTGTTACCCGTGACGCTTTGATGTGTAGGTAGCATCGCAGAAGTAACCAAGTAGTAATTACCTCTTATTTAAAATCGCTTACTAAAATGATGTAGTTTGAACCTATGAACAAGCCAAAGGACATATTGGAGAAGAATCTAACCATCTATGGTTTGCTTGATGTGCGTGTACAGCAGTTAGTTTCCAAGTTTGGAATTACCAGAGCCATTGCCCTGTTAGATGGAATGACATCTGCAAGTATTGCTTTAGATGACAATGAAAAAGAGGTACTCATTATTAACTTTTTAAATACAAGGGCTAAAAAATATTTTGGTTTTACAGGAAAAGACTTTTGTAAGGCTCAAGATCAAAACGCAAGAGACGCCCGTATGTCCTGTTACTATTTACTTGTAAAGCATTTGGATATGAATTATCAAACCATAGGCTATTACTACAAACAAAAACGGCGAAACGTTCGCTATAACTATAAAAAAATTGAAGAGATCATAGAGATTAAAACGTTTTACAAAGACTTTTTTAAGCGATTTGATGCGCTAGAATCATCATTAATAACCTATTTATTAGCATTAAAAACAAAGTAATGAATGACGAAATAGAAAAAGAAATTCAAGATGTCCTTTCCAATACAGATGGGGATCACATTTTGGAAGTGCCGATTTCAGAGGCGCAAAGCCCCCTTAATACGGCGGTTAAAACAGGCGATATTGCCGATGTATCTAAAAAAGGAGCGTCAGAGAAAGCTAGCTTTTTAAAAACTGCTGAAGATGCGTATGCTAAGGAGCAAACACAAAAGGTCATTGCAGATGCGCCGCAGCAACACATCGGGGATCACTCAGAGCATATCTCACAAGAAAATGAGACTACGAAAGCTGTTATATCTGATAAGCAAGCTATGCAAACAGCCGAGGCGCTCCTTGGTATGGCGGATAATTTTTTAGCCGTTGGTGGTGGTTTTTTTGTAAAGATTACCAAGCATGAGGAGTTCTTTGAATTCGAGGAACTTGTAGAAGTCATTGACTCTCAAAACGAGAAGAATATTAGACGTATCAGGCTTGATCAAGATGATAAGGCGCTTTTAACTCCCCTATTAGCTCAGGTCATAAAAAACAAAACCAAACAGCTTAGCCCTGAACAGCAACTCTTGGGGGCGATCATTTCAGTAATTGTCAAAAAAGCACAGACGGTTATGGAGGTACGTGCTGAAAATAAATCGCTTGAAGGACGTATTCTTCAAATTGTGCGAGAAGCGAAACTTCCAGATACAAAGCAAGAGGAGCAAGAAGAGAAACCCAAGCAAAAAGATGTACAAGTCCCTGTAGATGAAGAGCCTTTTGAGAAGGAAATTTTGGAACAAGAGATTTTGGAACAAGAGCAAGAAATTCAGACTCCTATTGGGGTAGTAGAACAACAGGATGAAGACCTTGTATTTATCAATAGTAACAATAGCCCTTTATCCAATGAAATGCACCTAGTCTATGAAGAGGTAGCCCCAAGTGTTATATCTGAAAAACAAGTGCATAGCGCTTCTTCTAGTTCAACGAACAAGAGAGAACGCCCAGACTCTTCTAAAACCGGGGAGCAGAGCCATTCTCAGGACTCCGATGATACTTCCTAGCTACTCTTTTACATAGTAAAGGATCTACTTCTTTCTAAAGAGAAGTAGATACGCGCCTCTTTTTAAAAAAAGAGTGTTCCATTCACTTATAAAGTGCGATGGCAGGGATGACACATCCCTTTTTGTAAAAGACAATAGATATATAAAAAGACAAAAAAAGCTATGAAGGTAACATCTAAGCGACAACCGATGATCATGCTTGTTTGTGGGGAAACGGGAGTTGGAAAGACCTATCGAAACAAACTAGAGATTTATCAATATATGCAACAGCATTTAGCCCTTGGTAAAAAAGGGCGTAAGGTACTCGCATTTGATACCAACGATGATGACTATCCAGAATTTACCACGGTTGATCCGAATCACATACAATCCCTCTCTAAAATTCATGCACGACGCATACGCCCTTTTAATCCTGACGGGACTCCGATGGATACGGCTCAAAAGCGAGAGGTAATCGAAAAGATCATGAGGCATTATAAAAATGGGATGGTGGTCTTGGATGATATTGATCATTATATGGCAGGAGCAAAAGGACAGAATATGATTGGGGCTTTATGCACGGTACGCCATAAAGGAATCGATGTACTACTCACCCATCAGTCGGTGGCTAAAATTACCACCTCAGAGTGGCAAAACTGCACATGGTTACGACTTCATCATCAGGTGGATGATGTGACTCGATATCGGGATCGTATTCCTAAATATAATTTGGTACGGATTGCCCAATTAATTGTAGATGCTCATTATGAGTTAGCTTCAACGGCTTTTTCTTTAGGCAAGGTATCTGAAAAGAAGTACCAAGTGCTAAAGAGTTTTTTTGTGTACGTCAACATGAGAGAACAACAAATTATGGGATGCAGTAAAAAGAGTTACATAAAGGCAGTAAAACGCTTTATAGATCAAGAGGAAACTAAAAAGATTCGAATGCTCTTACAGGAGCGTGATTTTAGTGGCAAGGCTATTTATAAAGATCGTAATGCCGTAATCATTCATCTTATTTCAGGGTATATACGGCATTTTAAAGCTGTTTAAAAAAGTGATTTTCATAGACTTTGGTCATTTTGTACATATCCAAAAATGAATTAAGTATATCATAATTAAGTATTTAAAATTTTCAAAATCTACTCGATTGTCATTTTACCAAAGTCGCGCCACGGAATTGAGCAAGTTTGATCTCAACTTGCACCTAGGTAAAAATAGAAAAGGTCACCTCTAGTAAAACAAGAATTAATAATTAAAAAAACAAATTGATGGCACAAGAATCAAACATTGATATGAAAGCTATTGCCTTTATCGCAGGGGCTGGTATTGCGGGTCTATTAATAGGCACTTTTTTAGTCGCTCCAATGATGGCTAAAGCAAAAGCAAGCAAATTAGAAAAAGAAAAAACCAAAGCGGTTGAAGCTAAAAAAGCGTAAAAGCGCTTTTTAGTCTTTTGACAGATGTTGTTTTCAGACAACGATTTTAAACTTTTAAAAAGAAACACTTATGAGTCCATATAATGATGAATTAATGCGTTATCAGGAAGAAGCCGAAGAGCGCTATGATGATTATTTTGCAGGGGAATATGAAGATGATTACGAAACAGGATTAGAAGGGTATGAAGAAGAAGAATATGACGGTTATGATGATGAGTATGACGATCCTTATGAAGAGGACGGCTATATTGATCCCATAGGGGATTATGATGATTTTACCAAACAAAGTATTGGGCGTATTAACCCTAATGATCGTACCCTTACCATTGCCGTTACAAATACCTCGGCAGAAGATGCTATTGCGGTTCTTTTTGGCGCAAATGCAGAAGAAGCCCAGCCCAATGGGGTTGTGGTTGATGTTGAGGAATCCTCCCATAAGGAAGTACGTGAAGAAAGTAAGGCGCATCCCTTTAAGATTGCGGGGATGAAATATTCTGTAAGCGCTCCGATACAATTTGATAATGTACTTCGTATTCAAAGAAGAACGGCTTCGGGAACCCAAACCAATCGGGTATATCAACCTCGAAATGCGACTTCGCCTCAAAATTTCAATAATACCCTTATTGATGATGATAACTTTGAAATGGATGTTACTGGGCAGGATGCGCTTCGTTTTACCATCAATGCCAATAGTAAGGCGGTCTTTACCTTTACCGTTAAAGCCCGTGCAAATCTTGGAAACTTACTTCGCGGTCATAATGTAGCGGAACTCTCTCATGTTCCAAGAACCACAGGGCTTCCACAATTGGATTTAATAAGACGTAAACGCCCCACAGCCCTTGGACTTCCCCCTAGAAGACGTCCTACGCGTCGTCGTAAGCCTACTTCTAGTAGAAAGCGAGTATCAAGAAGACGCAGACGTCCAACCACTCCATTGGTTCGCAGAAGACGATAGCCGGCCACGCCTGTTATTTCTGTAAACCTTAGTCGGTATAGCGCACAATCGCGCTATATCGACTTTAATTAAAATGCACCTAATTATATGAATCATACCCGATATGCTGAATTGGGACAGAATCGGATCGATTATATTGTCTATCACAATATACTAGAAGCCCAAAAGCTTCTCTACGATCAAGGTTTTGAGTCCCCTGAAGACCCCGAAGATGTAGTAGAGGCGATCAAAGAGCTTGTTCGTCAAAAAGGACGAGAAGTTATTGAAGCCCTTTTAAAAATTCATCCTGATAAAAAAGCCATTCTCTCGATAGCTGATATATCAAAGCTATGCGAGAATTGTAAAACAACACTTGGACAATCTAAAAAACAAGGTTGTACTTCATGTACAAAAAAAACGGCTTCCCTTGAAGATAATTTTACAGAAGAGCCTAGAGAACTCGATAGTAATGCGCGTCTACACTATTTAATTACAAAACACAAAGCGAACCCCACAGATACCGAGCTTGAAAAAGAAATCGAAGCGCTTTGGAATACGATACGTACCAAGCCTGAAAAGGCAATAGAAAAACAAACAACAAATCAGCGGTTACTCACTAAAAATGAACTATGTATATATGCAAGCATTTTTGGGATTGGGGTGCTTATGGGTTGGGGCTTTTCCTATTCTAAAAATAGCTAGATATGACACAACAACAATATAATGAAGCGATCAATCTGATAGGGCATTTAATTCTTACCGCTAGTGATACCCTTACCGAGTTATTAGCACACCATGGGGTAGGCTTTGAGACCGCTCCTACTAAAAGACAACTTATTGATGCGACTATTGAAAAGCTTAAAAGCGATACTGATGGTTTTACGAAAGGGTTAGCCAAATTAGTAGATCGCCATATAGATATAGAGGTAGATTCTATGGTTTGGCTTAGAAAGGTTGGCTTTGATTTGCCTGATGCAGAGGATGCTTTTTTTGGAGGACTCATTAAAGGCGCGATAGGCGCCATTGGGGGACTTTTAAAAAAGAAAAAGAGTAACAACAATAACAGCTCAAATAATGTCTTTTCTTCACAAGCCATGCAGGCGAAACGTGATTTGGAATTACAAATCCAGCGTATGCAAGAACAACAACGCCGAAGAGATGAAGAGCGCCGAAGAGAAGAGGCAGAGCGCGCACGGCTAGAGCGAGAAGCACAAGCTAAAAAACGTACACAAACCATGCTTATCATAGGTGGGGTAGTTCTTCTAGTCAGCCTTGTTGGAGTTGCCCTTTTTATGTCCCGTTCTAAAGCGCCAATGTATAACCCTTCAAGACCTTAGATATGATCATTATCGATAGAGAAGATTTTTTAGAAAAAGAGGAATTATATGATGATTTTAACGCCTATGGGCTTCCCACTAAATCAATAATTCATAGAGGTATAGCACGTCCTTATGGTCATAATAGAAGAAAAACAAGAGTGAATAGCGGTGGTGCTCGACCGATGTCAAGACCGAAAATAAGAAGACCTGTAAAAGGGTCAATGCGTATTCTTTTGCCAAGAAAAAAGGCTATAAAATTTGGAGAGCCTAGAGGTATTCCATTAAAAAAGTTTCCCATACTAAAGGGGACTCCTGCTGTTAAGGCTAAGGAAATTAAAAAAGAGAATACACCTGTTCAAAGAAAGACTACTAGTGCTAAAACCAAAGCAAGAGTAAAGGCAAAAGCGCTTAAAGAAGAGATCACTCAAAAAGAAGTTCCCTCCAAAGTGACTACACCTAAAATGAGTACCAAGAAAAAGTTACTCATTATTGGACTTACGATATCCATAGTCACGATCACAGGTTATTTCATTTATAAAGCACAAAAAAATAAAAACTAAAATGAATACACAAGCAAATCCTATAGAAACAGAAGTCGAAGAACAAGGACAATTAGAAGCTGGATTTCTATTCGCATCTTTTAAAAACACAGGAATGGGTAATGTTATAGTCAATGGTGTGATCTTATCCGCTGGAGAGGCAAAAAGCTATCCTTTTGTTGGCAAGGCATATCAGGCGATCTCTTATGATTCGCAATTAAGCACTTTACGAATCCTATACATTTTATAAATATGATCGATGATCCCCTTTTTGCATATATGTACCCCGAAGAAGATCACTTTTTTGGTAGCCGAAAAAAGCGAAAAAGGCGTCAGGCACGTCGAAAGGCAAAACAAGCACAACGCGCTCAAAGCCCTAAAGTACTAGCTAGAAAAGCACGTCAAAAAACTTTTTTTAAAAAAGTAGGCAATGTATATCGCGATATAGGAGGTGCTACAGCAATCGGGCAAGCGGTAGATACCCTTGTAAACCCTAGCCAAACCGATTCCTCCCATACTCCTAGCGATTATGAAATAGGACTTTTATCACAAGAGGAAAAAGCAGAAACCTCTTCTAAAAACAAAGGGGTTCCCATGGCATTTTTTATCATTTCAGGAGTGTTAGTGCTAGGTGTTGTGGGGCTGATTATGTATAAGAAAAGACAATCTTAAGTAAAGACATGATGATTCCCATTCCAACAAATAAACAGCGTTTTATCATCCATCTAAGAATAAGAGCCAAGCGTCCTATGGAATTAGGAATTCAGGCGTATGATCCTAGATACCGTCACACCTACTATCTGCGTCGTAAAGCGTGGTTTACACAAGAGAGTGACGAGCGAGAATTTCAGCTTAGATTTCCAGTATCCTCAAAGAAAATGGAACTACTGATTTTTGATAAAAATGCTTTAGATGATAGGAATTTCTCGGTGGTAGGTTTTGAAGTGAAGCCCATGGAAGATCCTCCATTTTGGGCATCTGAATCTGAGCATCGTTTTTTAAGGTTTGCCGTGGGGTTTGCTCAAAAAGCAGGATACACTCCAACAGGGTATTATGATAGCCCTAACGGGGAGTTTTTATTTCATTACGTAGCTTCAATTACCGATGGATCAGGCAAAGAACTTATTACCCCTGCAAGAACCCACCGCTTAATGCCGAGGGTTCAAATATCAAAGCGCCTGTTTTTAGGCTATAGCATTCCGATTCGTGTGGCGATTCTCGCCCATGAAGGGTGTCATTGGTTTTTAAATACCCGAAGTCAAAAAACAGCAGATTTATGTGGGATCAAAAAGTACTTGGATTATGGTTTTCCAAAAATTGAAGCAGTCTATGCCATGACTAAAATATTTGGAAGCTACCCTGAGCTTGTCGGGCAGGCGCAATTAGATAGAACCCTAGATGTGGTGTGATTTATAGAGAACTATATCCATGAAAAAGAAACGATCAATTAATTAAAAAAATATAATGGCACATCCTTTAGATACACACGCAAGATATAGAGCATTCTATAAACACCTTAGCAAAGAATTTCAGTCTTTACAATTTGTAGTGACTAATTCCTCCGATACCTCAGAGCGTGTTCGCTTATGGGGAGCTAATAGTAATTTATCTATTAGCACCACAGAGCAGTTTACCAATCGTTTTAATGACACCCTAGCCATTGAGGTGGGTAACTATCCACAAGGGATGGTATATAACCCTGCTAATGACTTGTTTTATGTGGTGAATCAACTCTCGGATGATGTAAGTGTTTTTGATAGTCAGGGCGTGATTATTCAAACCATTACTCTTGCTATCACTCCTTTTGCTGAGTCGTATTCCCCGATTACTATTATAGCAAATACAAAACAAGATAGCCCCAACTATGGAGAGGTGTATGTTCTTAGTTCCATTCGAGATAGTATTAGTGTGATTACACTAGATTTTACCATTAGTGAAGAATTTTCAGTCATTAAACGTCCGACAGGTATTGTCTATAACCCAATTGATGATGCGCTTTATGTTATTGGGATTACCGAGGCGAATATGTTTGTGATTGATTTAGCTACTAAGGATGTAGCACAGCGTTCTATCGAGGGGATTCCTTCGAGTATCGGTATTGATAGCGATACAGGAAATGTCTTTATTCATATTCCAGTATTGGAACAGGTCTTTGTATATGATACTAATCATACTCGCTTAGCACTGATAGATCAAATCACAAAAGATATTACCGCATGGGCGTATCGTCCACTCTCGAAACACATCTATGGTATTGTGGCTAATGATGCCTCACTACTTGTAATAAATACCATCACTTTTATAGATAACCAAATTGCTTTGCAAGGCGTTGGCGCAAGTATTGCCTATAGTACTTCGGAAGGACTTATCTACATTGGAGAGACTACTAATTTTCAGGTGTTACGATTAAACAGCGATAATGAATTTATCGATCCTTACCCAATAACCGATTTTGAAACGGGTATTGTCATCCACCCTGTAAGCGGTTTAGTAGCCTTTTCAAAGGCAACTCAGAATAGCGTGACCCTTGGAAGGGTTATAAAGCAAGGGGTCACTATCAAAGAAGATTATCAGGAGTATCGTCAAGAATTTCAATTTAATCCAGCACAAGTAAAACACCTAAAAATCATTAGTAGTGATCGCCTTATAAGCACCCTTGAACTTGAAGATATTTCCATCAGTGGTAAAAGTGATCGGCGCTTTATAAGCATCGGAAATTACAACAGTCCTCAAAACTTTCTAAACGTAGCCGAAGTTTTTGAAATGGAAGGTGTGGTCATTGATGGACTCCATCGGTGGTATTTTACCCTTCCCGCTCAAACGAGCATTACCCTACTTATCTACTATACCAAACTAGATTGGTTTAATGTGCTTGAAGCTCAGTTAGAAAGTCAATAGTGAAGACGTATTCACACTAAACTTAAAACGAAAAGAAATGATAAAAACACTTATACATATCGCCCTTAGTCAATACGGCACTACCGAGAAGGTAGGAAATACACACAACCCTGTGATTGTAAATTATTTTAAAGAAATCGGATATCAGTGGGTAAAAGATGATGAAATGGCATGGTGTAGTGCCTTTGCCAATTGGGTCGCTTTAAAAGCGAATAAGAAAGCAAGTGGAAAACTCAATGCCCGCTCTTGGCTAGGAGTAGGGAAAAAGAAAATAAAACCTTCAGTTGGGGATATCGTTGTTTTCTGGAGAGAGTCTAAAAATTCTTGGAAAGGACACGTTGGCTTTTTTATTGGCTATTCAGAGGATGGTAAGCACATCTATTGCCTTGGTGGAAACCAAAATAATCAGGTAAATATCAAAGCCTACCCTACTTATCGATTACTTGGCTTTAGAGAACTCATGCCAAGCCTCTAATGGGCAGCAAAAAATAACAAAAACGTAAAGAAAATGGAAGCACTTAATTATTTAGTTATTCAATCCACCAATACCTCAGAGGCGAAGGATTTAAGCAAGCAAGATGTTATAAAGCATCATACAACTCCTACCTCTCTCGGTGGTTTAGGATTTAACAGACCAGGATTTGACTATCTGATTCTTCAAGATGGAACTCTTGAAACCCTAGTGAATGAACACAGTCCTACCGATGTAGATTTATGGGGAATTTCAGGAGGTAAATATCCGATTTTAGGAAACGTAAAACACATCGGATATGTTGGTGGACGTACCCTAAAAGAAGCTTTTTGGAAAGACACTCGAACCGAGGAGCAAGAAAAAACCTTAGAGGCGGTGGTTAGATTTTACACCCTTCGATTTCCTAAAATAATTGTGGTAGGTTTTGATGATCCAACACGCATAGAGGAATCTAAAAACCCTGCTTTTGATGTGCAGAAGTGGTTAGTATCTCATGGTATTTCTGCTCAAAATCAATATCAGAAAATACCACTAACAAGAACTGTTTAAACCCTTTATATCCACTAAAAAAATGTCAAAGTCTTTAACTGTAGATACCTACTCCTTTGTAATCCCTGAAAAGGATGATCCTTGTGATTTATGGATTACCTATTTTGAAGGTCTTAAAAAAGCCGTAGGACACCATCACGCCAAAACCTTGTGGCTTGTTACTTGGAAAAGCAATGGCAGTACGAGTTGTACTACTCGTCCTAGTTTTACTACTTGGATGGATAAACAAAATCTCGATGTTTCTAATATCGCAACACGCACCATCTCTGATCTGTCTGAAATTCAGGGAAATTTCTTTGGACTCGGAAAGAATCTGACCAAGGTGGTGGCAATTGGTATTCCTGCACTTTTAATCGCCCTTTTGATTGGGATTTTAGTCATTGGTAAAAAGGCGGTGGATAGCACCGATATAGAGGACTTAAAAATGCTCACCCCTGTGGGAAGAGCAAGTAAATTACTCATCAAATGAGACTAACCAATACACATAAAGTAGGTATTGCAAGTGTACTAGGAGTTTTAGTGCTAAGTGTCGGGTATGTTCGCATAAGAGCCAAACAAAAAGACAAAAGATATACGGTATTACTTGAAGCTATTTCAAGAGTGCTTGGGGATATTGAAGGGGGACTTGATTCAACCAAAGCCTTTGATTTGCAGTACAAGGCTAGAGTATTACAACACGTATCTCAAACAGTCATCACCCTTAAAAAGCAAACAGCGAATCAGTTTGCTAAACAAATCTACGATGCCTTAACCCCATGGTATTTGAATGATGATGAAGAGAAAATATATGGCGTTTTTCGAGCTTTAAAAGATAAACTACAAGTATCACAACTTGCCCATTCTTATCAACAGGAATATGGAAATAACTTGATTGATGTGCTAAAGGATCGTTTAAGCACCTCTGAAATAAAAATCATTATGGGTATTGTAGCAAAGCTACCGCCCTATAGAACCTTATAAAAAACAACAGATGAAATTATCAAAAACAACATGGTGGATGATTGGAGGTAGTGTTTTGGCTGTTTCTGGTATTGGATTGTATCTACTACTTTCCAAGAAAAAGAAAAAGAAAAAGAAAAAGAAAACGAATTCCCAAAATGAAACAGCAGTAATGTCAGATGGGATATTCCCAAAACAAAATACAGTGCAGTCCGTCACTCAAAAAGCAACGGTTAAAGAAGAGCCGAATTGGAACAGCCCCTTTAATTATGGATATATCGACGATGTAAAAGCATGGGTAGCCCCAAGAACTATCAAAGTCTTACCAAGAGTAAAGGCAATAGAATTAGCTAAAATTCTTAAAGAAGCAAAAGGGGTTTTTAATGATGATGAAAAAGCAGTTGAGAATATTTTTTCAAAGCAACTTCAGGATAAAACACAGGTATGTAGTGTTTCTCGCGCTTTTTATGATAGCTACAAAAAAGATTTGTGGCAACATCTTGATAGCTTTTTAAATGTAAAAGAGATGCAAAGCTTTGTTACCATTCCAACACGAAAATTGCCTAATTATCAATCTTGAATTCTATGAAACAGCAAATAAATACAGCGGAGCAGACTCCTAATGGTTCAAAGGAACTACTGGTAGTTGGAGGGATTATTCTAGTACTAGCCATCGGAGGTTTTACTTGGTATTACCTCTCTAAAAAGAAACATAATTCTTCAGATAGTGATCCTGATAGTAATGATGATGATATTTTGGATGCTAGTGTATTCACTACGCCCCCATTTAGACCTACTTCAAGCCCGAACACTTCTTCAAATTCAAGTTCTAGTTCGACTTCAAGCTATCCTATCAAAAAAGGAAGCAGGCATCCTGATGTAAAGATTTTACAAAGCTATTTAAAATACTATAAAGAGCCACTAGGAAGAAGTGGACCAAAACGCGATGGTGTTGATGGTATCTACGGGAAATTAACCGAGAGGGGCGCTCAAAAACGTCTTGGTAAAACAAGCTTCACAAGGTCTGATATTCAGTCAATGAAAAACACTTTAAAACTCTTAGGAAAATGAAAATCACAGCAAAAGAAATTAGAATCAGTGGCGCACTCATTGTAGGGAGCGGATTATTAATTGGAGTTATCTCGGCATTATGTCAAAAAAAGCCTGTTAACTTAAAAAACACCCCCGAAGAGTCAAAGTCGAAAAAAATAGCTACACCCGTAGTCCAAATGGAGGTTGCCTTTAAGAGTACACTAAAGAAAAAGCCCATAGAAGTTGTTAGTGCAGACACGCCTAAAGTGGTAGCTAAAGAGGTCATTTCAAAAAAGATCATCCCCAAAGAGGTGGCTCTATCAAAAGATGAAGAATCAAAGGAAGAAGAAGCAGAAATTGAGCTTGCTATTGAGGTTCCTATGAATACTCCAGAAGAGAATATGCCAAAACTAATGACGATGAATGATGATTTCCCACTTCGATTGGGCAGTAAAGGCGAAAGAGTATTTGCTTTACAGAAATACCTTTTAAGGTATCATGGATCGAACGGAGAAGTAACGGATTTCTATGACCAAAAACTAGCCGATAGAGTTTTACGAATTTTAAAGGTTACATCGGTTGATAAAAACTTATTCAACAAATTAATGAATAGAAACAAAACAAGAAGGTAATGTCCGATACTAAAAAAGTAAACGGAGGAATTTTAAATGCGCTGATTGATAAAGATGGGATTAAAACGGAAGTGACCCTTACCATTACAAATCAAACAGCCACCAAGGTTGCTCTTACCCTACTTATTTCTGGAATCAGTCTTATTGTAATTGCAAAACTCTTAAAAGAAGTATTTCCTAGTAAAGAGCTTACCGCTATTAGATCAGAGGTAAGCGAAATAAAAAACATATTAATAAAGTAAAAGAAAAATGATGAGCAGTATGGAATATCTCTTTAACTATCTAACAAGCCTAGATTGGGGTTATATCATCACATTTATATTAATCTCACATTTAGTAAATCAAACCAAAATAACAAGTTGGTTTTATAAAGTAACTAACATTAAAATACGTACTCGATACAGGGTATTATTCATTGGACTTGGCTATGGCATTTTAGTCTATCTATTACGAGGGTATGACATATCCAAAATAGAGTGCCTATTTCAGTCTTTTGTCTTTGCTATGGTCTTTCACAAGCTTGTAGTTGAAAGACTCTTTGCCGTATTAAAGTTAAATCCAATACAGCAAACAGGATATGATGACTACAGTGAAGAATAATTGGAAGCTACTAACAGGGATCATCCTTGTGATAGTCATCGTCAGTACCTACTTGTTTTCAGATCAAAGCTTGCACATCACAAGCGCAATTCCTTCGCTTTTAGAAAAAGAGAACAAAGAATTATTTGATCGTAATGCTGCCTTAGATCTTAAAGTACACGATTTAAAAATACAGGCTGAAAACTTACAAGGAATCATTGATCAGAAAGATCAAGAAATCTATCACTTAAAAACAGTATTAGATGAAAATATTAATCGTATTAATAACTATTCTATCCTTGAGCTACAGCAGTTTTTCTCAAGGTTTACAACCGATAGTCTACCCCATTGATGGAGAGACTTATTTTTGTTTTACCCCTTGGCAATCTAGATACATAGCCAAAACCTTAGAAAAATCAAGACTTCAAGAAGGTATTATCATTTCACTAGAAAGTAAAAACAAAGAATTAACCCTACTTCAAAGAATTAAAGATACCACCATTGTATTATTAGAAGAGAAAAATGCCAATCAATCCCTAGTGATTGATAACAAAATACTAGCCTACAAATCCCTAGAAATCGATAATAAAGCACTCACAAAAAAAGTAAAGAGACGGGGATTCAAAAACACGGTCTTTGGTGGAGTGGTAGTAGTTTTAGTAGGGGTATTAATCGTTAAATAAATAAAGCGTATGTCAGTATCAGGATATCAAAGTGATGTGGCTCAAAATTCAGGCTCTCAAACATCACGCAACAGCATTACAACACACGAAATTTTAGCCGAGCATTTAAGTCCAAGTCTCACACATTTACCTTCACAAAATATCTATAGTCTTATTAACGAAAATTTGATGGCTGTCAAGGATATTAGACTAAGCCCTAATACACCTGAATTAGAAATTGCGGATTGGCTTGTAAGTTTGCCTGCTCCATTAGTAGACCAAGGTGTTTATACAGGAACATTGTTTAGTGTGGGTGGAAATCCTTTTTTTTATTCTATGGATATAGATGGTAGAGTTACAATAAGTGGAACATTTGCAAATGAACAAGATGAATTAATCTTAAATATAAACCCCTATATCACAGAGCTTCCCCTTCGATTCAAAACCTTTGGAAGTCCTTTTTAGATCAAGTAAGTACTAAAGATTTTTTTAAAACATACAGTATGGATATTACAAAAATAGTTATTGTCATATTTAGCGCTACGGGTTTTTGGAAACTCATAGAGCTATTAATACAATTTAAAAGTCAAAATCGCTTAAAAAATGCAGAGATACACAACTTACACGTACAGGCAAATAGTCTTGTGATTGAAAACTATAAGATGTGGTCTGAGAATATGGAAAAGCGATTAAAAGAACTAGAGGATAAAAATACGGCCATGAATAAAATCATAACCGGACAACGTCAAAAAATTGATAAACTACAAAAGTATGTAGATCAATTAGAAGAAGAAATCAAATCTTATAGAATCTCTACAGATGAATGCAAATAACGGAAATACACTACTTAATGTTGTTTTTGGAATTTTTATGATGGCTAGTATTATAAAGGTAGGTATGGACTTGCACGAGAGGTTTAGAAAGAAAAAAGACGGTCTTACAAAAGAACAAATATGATCTCTTCTTATAAGCATATCTATGTAGGTATTGGGACGGTAGCACTTATTGTTGGGGCGTCCGTTTTAGTACGTTATCTAGCTAAATCAAAAACTAAGAAACAGAAAAATAAGGTTGATTTTTCTGTTTTTGATAGCAAAGATATGGCGGGTTCAGGAAAGTGTATTGATCGCACGCTTTTAAGGAAATTACAACTTCTTGAAAAACGGACAGGCTACAGGGTACTTAAAAATATCAACTCGGCAGTCCGTAGTGAATTTTGGAATAAAAAAGTGGGCGGAGTTTCTGACTCCGCCCATTTGATTACGAAATGTAAAGCTGTTGATATTCACGCCCCCACGCGAGCTATTCGTAACCTATTGGTGGTTCAAGCATATCATCTTGGTTTTACCCGTATTGGTGTTGGTAAAACATTTGTACATCTTGATGTAGATACATCCAAACCACAATATGTGGCTTGGGGATATCCCTCTAGAACAGCCCCCGAAATTAATCCTTTTACTTGACTCTTTAAGTTACATGAAGCTCTTTTTTAATAAGAAGCTTGATGGTAATACCTATTTGTCCTAAATGATACATCGTGTGATGAATTACCCCCTCTAAAGCAAATTCAAAAGGGTACACACTTTTATGGTTTTCTTCTGTATAAGTCTTCTCTAATAAAGAATCATCCTTATCTCCAATAAGAACAAGAATGGATAGGATGCTTTTTTCATAGTCTTCTTTTAATTGCTTCCATCCAATGGTTTTAAGTTCTTCATTTGAGCGCCAATAGTCAGGCTGATACCTTAGTTGTAAATTGAAATGTATCCTTAGTTTATTAATAACATCTATTTGTAAAGCAATTAGATGCCCTATCATCTCCGCGACACTATGAAGTTCAGGTATAGGACGTATAAATGCAGTATGTTTTGAAATACCCTCTATTTTTTCCATCATATTTTGACCCACCCACAATGCTTTGTAATTGATGGCTTCTAATTGTTGTGCGTAATACTGTATTGTCATATTTCTTTTTCTTTCTTTAAAAATATCATAGAACTATACCCAAAACTCCAATAGAAAGTGTGGTGCAATGACTTTGGAAGAGATGGGCGGATAGTTCTACTTTTTGGGGTGAAAAACTCGATAAAAACTATATCCAATAAGCGCTTTTTCTTCCCCTAAAAAGGCATACTTAAAGGATATAGTATCAACTACTGAATTGAGTGTTTAAATAAATATTATTCAAAAATATAATTATATAGTTTCTTTAAATTCATAGGACTATAACCCAAAATATTTGAGTGTGGTGCATTTTACATCAAACACTAAGGGCTTAACTATAGTCCTACTTTTATAAAGGGTGAAAAGCGTAAATGAGTGTTTAAAGTTCTATTTAATTATGAAGCTAAATTATTGATATAGTGAAATGTAAAAACAATCTAAAAGTATATTTTTTTTATACTTTTAGATTGTTTTTATATAGAAAAAAAAACTTATAGGAATCCCTGTTCTTTAGCCTTTATAATAAGTTCTCTGTTACTATTGTCTGACACATTGAAGATATCCATAAGCCTGCCTTTACGTTTTTGGACTGTGCTTTTAGAAAGTGATAGTAACTCTTGAAGTTCTACGTTACTAGCTCCTTGAGATATTTCATAGAGTAGTTGTCTATCAATAAGGTCTATTGAGAAGTCACTAGAGATTAATTTTTGTGAATATGCAGTTATTGACTCTGAATAATAGGTTGTGGATGTAGGTTCAAAAATCTTCTTCAATGCAATTAGTAATGCTTCAGGAGTAATGTCTCCTTTAACAAAGAAGCCATCAGGATTAACCGTTTTAATTATATTTTGGATTCTAAAATTATCTTTTATTAAGGTTATTACAATAATTTTGGAAGAGAGGCATAATGTTTTTTTTACCCAAAGTCCAATATCTTCTCCAGAAAATAGCTTTTGAGATGGGTATGCTGGAAGTTGTATATCTAAAAGAATTAGTTCGTAAAAATTATTTCTTAAAGAAATCTTGTCATAAGCTTCTTTACAATTAGATGCTATATCAATAACAAATTTATATTGTTGTTGACTATTACTAAGTTTTGAGAATACCTGTTTTATAGCAAATCTCATTAAAGAATGATCTTCTATAATAAGGACTTTAAGTTGTTTTAAATCATTTCTTACGTCTATATACTCTGCGTTATTTTTGCTAGGTATATCATCTTTCTTTTTCATAAATCGTGTCGCACCACAAAATTATTATAAGGCAATTGTTTTTGCTTCTTCTAAATCTTTTAATTGTTTATCTAGTTGTCCATAAATCATCATGGCTCTTCTATGCGCTAGTTTTGACCATGTCTCCATATTATCAGTCTCTTTAATAAATAAAGGTAGACATTCTAAGGCTTCTATCTTCTTTGTTATAAATATATTAGTGTCTTGAATAGAATCAACTTTTGATTGTATCTGTAACATTTTTAAATCTTTATCCTTTAATGCATTGACTCTATGTTGAATTTCTTTTTTTAATTCATTAATCTCAGATATTAATCTTTTATTTCTTTTACTTTTTTTATTGACAAGGTATTGTTGTAGTTTGTAGAATAAGAAAAATATTGTTGCAATAATTAATAAGAGACTTATATATGTTGTTATAAACATATCATCTTCAAAGCCATTTACATAACGATATAAAAGAGCTAAGGCTTGATAAATATTTAATAAAATTGTAACACCAATTACTAATTTAATAATGAGTTTTGAATTTTTAAAATGCTCTTTAGTTAGAGGCATCAATAATAGAAATGCAAAACACAATAAGAGGATATTAAATTTTTGAATTAATGTCCAAATAATATCTTCAGAAGTCAATCCTTCTACAATTACATAGGTGTTCCCAAATAAAGTCAACTCTTTAAATTCAGGCACTAAATAATCAAAATGGTTTAAGGGGAATGTTATTAGAATACAACATATCCCCATAATAAATCTAGTCATTAATCATCATCCTTTGAAGTAGAAGTATCGTTATTTTTGTCCTCTGTCTCTTGTATCGACTTTTCTTCTTCATTATTTTGATTTTCTTCTGAGGTGAGCCCATCAGGCGGTTTTTTAGCCATAATATTATATTTAAAAATTAATATCTATTAAATATATATGAAACTTCAATAAAAAAAATATTTAAATCCTCCAATTTTTTACGGTATAACCGTAAAAAACAGCATATCATACATACTTAAAGTATAAATAGCACACTCTAAAAGTATAATTTTTTTACTCTTTTAGAGTGTTTACACACAAAACATCCTCTCTAGTTTTGTTTTCTAAAGTATAAAAAACGGTTTTTCAATTAGATCAGTCACTTCATTTACTTGCATGATATTAGGATCATCTAGGGTCTGCACTTGAACTATCTTGAATTTTTAAAAATCCTTTATGCTTTTAAGTATTAATTAAAAACCATAAATGAAAATGAGTAAGAATGTAGGATTTTGTAGGACAAGAACATTTCTAGTCCTCACAGCAATGACACTTTTTGTGTGTTGTCAAAAAGATGATGCCTCTTTTACCTCGCTAGAGGAACATCTACACGAACATTTACAAACAACCACTACGACTGTTTCTCTAGATGAGATTCCAGAAGTGGCAGATTACCTCTCAACACTAGGAGATCATAAAGGGAATTTTATCATTGAGAAGTCTATTGATTCAAATAATAGGTCAAACGAACCTGATTTAGTGATAGGAGAATTACAAACCAGAGAGATTATTGAGGTAACAGATCAATATAACCGTAAGAATCATACTTTTCTACTCACTTCTATTGAGAATACAGATACTACTTTTAAGTCAACATTTAATCTTGTTATTCAAGAATCTTCTACAGGTTTTTTCTCATACATTGTAGAATATCGTCCTGATGAAGGTTGGATTCCTAATTATAGAGATACGCAAGATTTTTCAACTTTTAGTGGAGAAATTATACATTACAGCATCACAGGTAGGTATATAGCAAAACTAAACTTACTAGATGGTGTAGCTATTAACGGAGAAACGAGAAGTCCTTGTTCTGATGATGGTAATCCAAATGGAGGTGGAGGTAATGATGGAGGTAATGATGGAAGCCCAGGACCAGGAGATGGTGACGGAGGTGGAAATGGAGATAATCCCCCACCTGATCCTGATGTGTCAGCAGATCTAAAATGGTTATGTGTTTGGAGACAATTTTTACATAATGAACCAAGTGAATGTAATAATCCTGAGGCTGGTGGTTCATGGGTTATTGTGATTACCTATGGAGATAAGAGCGTAGAAGATACTGTGCGATGTCCTGATGATCTACCTGAACTTCCTGAAGTATGCTATGATGATTATGGTGATCCTTGTCCCAATCAATGTGATCCAAGCGGGAATGGCTGTGCCGAAGCACCACCAGAAGATGAGCCTGATAATACAAATACAACAATAGGGATATTATTTGATGATGATTTAATTTTTGCTATATCTGAATACTTAGAATCTCCATTAACCAATGAACAAGAAAATTATCTAATTCAAAATAGTGATATAGCCGAAGAGTTTTTAGAATATTTACAGAATAATTTCTCCGATTCTGAAAAAGCTAATTACACAAGGGTTCTACTTACTATTACAACTAATGTTGAAGAAAGTCCAACTTGGATACCTAATAGTGGAGTTTTTAAAAATCGGCAAGCTTTAAGTTATACACATACCTATAATCCCCCAGATACTGATGGTACAATGTTCTTGCTTGAAAATGGAAGTGTGTTATATGAGTCCGTTCACTATAGAGCTATTAATCCAGAAGATTTATCAACGATTGCACCGACTGACGGTCCTCTTCAAGACAACTACCATTATGTATATGACTATAATTCCAATGATTGGTATGAATACTTATTACCAACACAAAATTTTGACTGCCTTTCTTGTGATATAGAAGCCTTTTTTCAGGCTGTTATTGAAAATGGTGGGGTTGTGTTAGGTAGATACATTTTACCCATAGAAGATATTCTAATTGTTATAACGGGAAAAGATTTTAATGGTGTAGAACAAAGTAGAGCCGTAGCTGGAATATTAATTTTAGTTGACATAGTTCCAGGTAGTGATCTTGTAAAATTAATAAGGCTTACAAAATATGGGGATGAAGTTATAGATGCATCACAAGCAGTTATAAGGTATCTTGATGAAATCGCAAGTACTCAAAAAAGAGTTGTTGAGGACGTTTTAGATGGAGTGATTGATTTAAACCTAAATGGGAATACAAGAAGGAAAGGTAATTTTGGAGAAATGGTTACTGATGTGGATTTTGCTTCTAATGGCTATGAACCTCTTCATGTCAGAATAACAAATATTGATCAACCTTTGGGACCAGGTATAGATGGGATTTTTAAAAATCCACAAACAGGTGAATTCTTAATTGTAGAAAGTAAATATAACACCTCTACTCTAGGTAATACTATAGATGGTAAACAGATGAGTGATTCTTGGATTTTGGGTCTAAATAGCGGAAATAATAGACTGATCCAAGAAGTTGGACAAGAATTGGGAGAAGAAATAATGGATGCTGGATACACTAGGGTTATTTCAAGGGTACTTCCAGATGGAAGTCAAGTTTACTCTGAATTAAATGAACTTGGAAATATTATAGGAGTCTGGATACCCTAAATTTATTTATTCAAAAACTGACTATTAATTCGGGAAATCTTTTCTAATTTAGTGATTTCCCGAATTTAAAAATAAAATTACATATCATAGATGAGAGATAAAATTAAGGATATTAGCTACTTTAATGAGAGGGTAGATGCGCTTGGGAATAGTATTGATAGACGTATCAATAAACTTGAAAATAATTTAATAAAAGAAGAAAGAATTAGTATTGTTAAATTAAGTATGTCTACAACTTATAGAAATTTAATAATTGCTAAATACTCTAGGGGGGACAATATGAAATCTAATGATATTATAGATTTATATACACAATCAGTATCTTTAATGTATGAAAATTGGACAGAAGGGTCTGGTAAATTTGTCTACTCAAAAGGAAATACAACCACTATTTTAGAACAATATACGTTCTCTAATTATCTTGGAATTTTAGAGGTAATATCTTTAGGGATTCTATTAGGTATTTCTGACACTATATTTAATAAATTAATTATATATGTAGAAAGAGATCGAGTTAAAGATTTTTTACTTGATTTTTTATTCTGTTATAAAGACAAGGGTAAAACTCCTATTATAGAAGAAAGTTACCAAGTTTTTTTTCATATTAATGAGCGCTACGGAAGATTAAAAAATATTATACAAGAACCTAACAGTAAAATAGCAGAAAAAGAATTAAAATATTTTTTAGAGAAGGAATGGTATGCAAGTTTTAAAGGCACTCCAATTTATGGTCTTCATAAAAATGTACATGACCTTTATGTTGGATATTGGTGTTTTGTAGCTGCTGCCATAGTTAAAATAAAAGGCTTGGATGATAGTACATTTAGGGATAATAAATATTACCCAAAGGATTTAATAGCTTAATAATTATGAAAATTATTTGCATTGCTTTTTGTTTTTTTTGTGTAAGTATATTTAATGCCCAAGTAAAAAGTATCGAATTACCAGAAGGAGAACAGGAAGTTAAAATTACAAGAGTGACACCTGTATTAAGTTTTTATATCGATAAACTTGAAAATATTTATCTTGAAAAAGAACGTATTACCTTAAATAACATTGCCTTAAAATTAGATCAGGCAATAAAAACCATTCCTGAACAAAATAGGTTACGTACTGTAATCTTTCTCTATATAGATAAACAAACCCCTTATAGTACCGTTGATAAATTAAAAACAGAAATTGCTTCTTTAGATGTACGAAAAATAGTGTATAAGATGGGGTCAATTGAAGATAAAGATTTTCTTAAGGGTATTTACTGGAAAAATTATCCTAAATATAATGCTAAGAAAATGAGTGAAGAGTCTACTGCTGAGATACCAACATTTGTTCCTATGGCTAAATCAATTTCAACAAAAAAAACACCACCATCACTACCTCCATTACATTGGACATATCTTTTAGAAAAAGATATGTATTCTAATCAAAAACAGTCAATAGACAAAGCTCTTTCAGATCGAACGATTAGTTGCATTACAGCTACAAATAAGGGAATTGTTTATAATTCAGAACTAATACGATTAGAAGACAATGAAGCTTTACTAGAGCTATTTACATCATATAATGCGTTATTTATAGATTTTGATGAAGACTTATCCTATGATTCATATATAGAAACAGTAAAGTCTTTTAAAGAAATATATAAACTCTTAGAAAGAAGTAAAAAGAAAGCTTTCGTAGTGGAGTTATCATCACAAATTAAAGCTATTCATAATGAGAGTAAAATTAATTTTTGTAAAAGCTTTAATTAGAATTTTTCGAGGTCTTTAAATTAAACTCTGTCTATTGTTTCAATAAAGTTACTCTTTAAAAATAACTTACGGGAGGACACATATGCATATACTATTTAAAACCAAAAAAATAACTTGATATACAAGATGTTATTCAAATTTAACAGGTAAATTGAATTACTATAAACTTGATTAAATGTTTCATGTAGCTCTGTCATTTTTTCACTCAAATATGAAATATCATCAAACTTTCCAAGTATATACAGTAATACATTCTTTTTTAATGTCAAATTACCTGAAAGAATTTTGCAATAGGTATCCAACAAGCCAATAAAGTAATGCATCTATCTGCAATGGCTTATAATTTGAAAAAGTATCTCAAATTCACTCAAAAACACGTAAAAAGTGGGGTAGGAATCTCAACGTTTACTGTCTTAGCGTTGAGTATTTTTCGAACTCTTTTAACTGCTCTTTTAAAATTTGGAAAAACATCTGGATATTTGTTGAGCAGCTCTTCTTGATACTGAAACATTTCGATAGTGTTTATTTCAGACATATTTTGATTCAGATGTTGTTGACTTACTCTTATAACTTTTGCCAATTCGTCCCTTCTCTTTTTTATTTCACATCTATTTCTTATGCGATTTTTTGTTGAGTCTTCTGAAGTACCATTAATACTATTCCATTTGAGGTAGTATTCTATAAATTCAGAGAATATTCTATTTAATTCGATACCTCCATTATAAGATTTGGGTAGTTTAGATATTTCGTTCTGTAAGGAATTTAAATCTTTTCTTACAGCATCGCATATATCATCAGCGTATCCCATTTCCTTATAAGATTTTAAGTCTTTTACAAGCATTGGTACTAGACTTGACCTTAGTCTGTTAAGCGTCCAAAGTGGCGAGCCTCTTCTTGCATTTAAAATGTATTTGCTATTTTCTAATTCGACAACTTCATTAGTATATGTATAAATGTTTTGTTCGCTAAAAACATAGCGCTCACTTAGAACGTGAAAAACTAAAGACATTGCAGATTCTGCGGCCTTCGGCTGACCTCGTTTATTTTTTTTACCATCAGCCCAATCGCATATACCTTTTATTATTATCCACTCGTGAATGTCCTTGTTTATGCAAGCAGAAGATAATCCTGTTCCTTCCATTTCTCCACCTATTGCTTTAGGGAACATTTTTTTTAGTTTTTCGCAAAACTCAAGATTGTCTATTAATTTTTCGCCGGATAAAACATCTCCTGTTAGCACATTTGCCTTTTGTGTTCTACTTAAATAATGATTCCAGTCAATTGCAGAAGAAAAAACATTGAATAAGAGTTTTCCGCTGTAGGGGTTTGAATCCCTAGGCGTATCCGGTTTTTCGCCAGAATTGACTCTCGATATTTCATAATTTATTAAGCTCTTAGCTACTAATACGTCACCTATCTTTTGCTTCTTCTTGTTAATACCAAAAGCAACTCCCACCATTATTACAAGTTTTGGTCTAATCGTTTGAATTGCATCATTTACTGTTGTTAATGAACCTCTTTGATTAGCAGAACCCATTCCAGACTCGACGTGAGCAATTAGATGATGGCCAAGACGACCAATTCTGTAATTTATTTTTTCGTGAACAAAATTTATTATTGCATCTCTGGTAGGAACTGGAAGTATATATTTTAAAACTCCTTCTCTTTCAGCCTCGTTGACAGATACTAGTAATATATCCGTTTTTTTTATGAGGTCAGATTCATTTTCGTGGGTCTTGTCTCTATATTTAGATTGAATACGTATTTCATTTATATTAAACGTTCAATTAACTTTATGCTTTTATTGTTTATTTAAAATAATAAAATCTAAAAATAAAAAAAAAATTAACATAAATGTCTATTGCTCAGTGACTATTAATTACAACGGTTAGTATATGAAGCGTAGCATCCCGCAGGGTGCTATGATTTCATATACAGTGTGTGTGCCCAGCATGGGCATCTTTTATTTATCGAAAGATAAATAATTCATTTAGAGGGTACAAGTCCCTTATGGGCAGGGGTACTCCTTCGGCTATCGCTCAGGACAGGCTCTTTGAACCATTAGTAAGCTGCAAGGTTGCTATTCGTGAGGATAGGACTGAAGAGGGCAGAGCGTTAAAAAAATGTCTTGTAGACATTTTTAGCGTATGAGCCAGCAGGCGGGAGGGCAAATACAAAACTCGGTACTTGACTCTTCGACTTCGCTATTAGTTTAGCTTTCTATATTTACAAGAAGTTTAATCATATTAAATTTCTGAATAACCAGAAGGAAAAGGTGAACTATTTCGACTCTTAGACATTATGGTCTATGCTGAGCATCAGTCCTTTCCCTTCTTAGGTTTTGGTACCATTTAGAATGTTAAGCTTGTAGGCTTATTAATAGCGTTAGTACACAGACCTATTGGTTATTCAGGTTTTTAATAGCTAATCCAAAGTTATGAAAAATTTAGTTTTAGGTATTGACATTTCAAAAGACACACTAGATTATTGTATTTTGAATAGTCAAAGTATTCAGGTAGAATCAAGAGGGATCATTGATAATACCAAGAAAAGCATTGATCAATGGCTTAAGAAATTTGATGAACATGCCATATTTGCCTTAGAACACACAGGGCATTATGGTGCAATTTTGATAGATTGTCTAAGTAGAAATAATTTTCAGTTCTATGTTATTAATCCTTTAGAACTCAAAAAATCTCTTGGAATTCAACGTGGCAAAACTGACACTAAGGATGCTTACCGCATTGCAGAGTATAGCATTACTAACAAGCATAAGCTGGCTCCTTACCAGTTGCCATCAAAAAAATTGAGTACGCTTAAAGCGCTCGTTACAGCTAGAGAACGTTATGTGAAAATATCTGTTCAAATTCAAAACAGTTTGAAAGCTAATGAAATACTTAACAAGTCGGTTGATGTAAAAATGCTGATCAGGGAAGAAAGCAAACAATATAAATCCATTGAGAAAAGTATCAAAAACATTGAAGCCCAGATGCAGGAATTGATCAATCAAGACGAGAACCTAAAGGACAGCTACAAGAAGATCACAAAGGTAATTGGTGTGGGCCCAGTAATTGCTATAAAATGCATCGTTGAGACAGAGAACTTCATTAAGTTTAGCAACGCTAGAAAATTCAGCTGTCACTGCGGCCTTGCTCCTTTTCCTTACCAATCGGGAAGTAGTGTAAAGGGAAGAACCAAAACTCATTATTTAAGGGATAAATCATTGAAGGCAATGCTGACAAAAGGAGCTATCAGTGCCATACAACACGACCCCCAGATCAAGGCCTATTACAAAAGAAAAATTGAAGAGGGAAAACATCACATGAATGTAAAGAATGCTGTTGCCAACAAAATTGTGCTAAGGATTTTTGCCGTTGCAAAAAGAGAAGAACCTTTTGTGAAATTAGCTGCTTAAAAATTTGTTTTTATCTTAGAATGCTCAGGGTAAACCAAGCAGGAACTGTATACGAGGCTGTAAGATTGGATAAGTAAGCACATCATTGCAACGTCCGAAACACTTTTTTAAGTGAATACCGAAACAGTAGATTTGGCAGGGATCGAGAGAAAGAAGATGTTCTTACCTGGGGAGGTCTCCAAAGTTACGCGTAACTATATGGAGAAGTCAGCAGAAGTCATAGTACTCACAGGAAATGAGTTGCAGTAAAACTGCATAGGTCTCACAAGTGAGGAAGGACTGAAAGTAATCCTTTCTGAAATGCCGAATGGAGCATTTGTTTTCGTTATTGGGTGATCGATTCCCTAGAAAATGTGTAGCCATTTGATAAATTAGGAAATAGTTTCGATTGGTGTAAAGAGCGATTGAAAAGATGGATTGCTAACCGCCGTATACGAGACCCGTATGTACGGTGGTGTGAGACCTGCCTGCCGGCAGGCAGGGGCGCACTCCGTTCCTAATTAGGGGCGGAGCCGTCTACTCGATTGTACACTGGCTTTTTTTCATTCAGTTTGTCAATCAGCGTTGGCGTGAAAGCTCTTTTAAATTTGCGAGGCACGAGCAAACTTTAAATGTGCTTGAACTTGCGTTGGTTTTATTCTAAATATTTTTTCAATATGGTTTCTTTCTGTATTGGAATTTCAGCTATTTGTTTTTCAAATTCCGTAATTTCTTTCTCTAACTTTTCTATTTCAATATCCACTTTTTCCTGTTCTGTCATTGTAGGAAGTGGGATTTTAATTCCTTCGATTCTATCTATTGAAGCTCTTTTTGTTCTTGAAAACCCAATTTGTTGTCCTTCTTTGTCTAAACAATATGCAATATATCTAGCTTTCGCAATTGGTTGTTTAATTCTTAAATAACCACAATGGTCGGTTGGGTAAAATGGTTTATTCGCAGGAATTACATTTACCATCCAATCACCATCTATTCCCCAAACTACCGAAGAAGTTGAAAAATCGGTTAAAAATTCTTTATCTATAAATCCAAAAGGTTGAAAAACATTAGCACTATAAACGGGATATTTACCTTGATTACTTATTTCACTTTTTAAAACTCTTTTTCCAATTTTAGTTTCAAAAATATCTGTGTCACTTAATCGTACAGACTTAGTCGATTTATTAAGCAAAGTTTCTAAAGAATTATTAATGTGTTCTTTATGCCTTAGTATTTTATTTTGCAAATCTTGCTCTTGCTTTTCTAAAACCTCAATTTCATCAACTATTTTTTGTTGAATATTTAACGGTGGAAGTGGTATTTTAAAATTAAGTAAATCTGTTTTAGATAAATTAAATTGAACACTTCCAAAACCTAAGTTTCTAAGTTGAGTTCTGCTAATTTCAGATTTTAAAATACTATTTAGATAGCTAGGGATAATTTTATCAAGTTTGAAATTAATAAACTTACCAACCCTTTGGTTCAAAAGAAAAGTAGTTTTGCTTGTGTTTTTAAAAATAGTGGGAATTGCAAGTAGATTTAAATCACTATTCATATCAGTCATTGCAATAACAATATCTCCGTCTTTTAAAATGAAATCTTTGTACTTTTCTGAAAAGTTATCAGGTAAAAAAGTTTTTTTATAATCTAAATCTAATACTCCTTTTAGTCTAATATTTGCTTGTCTAAAATTCAAAACGTTTGAACTTTCAACATAATCAGCACTTTTGAAAGCAAAACCATTTTGAAGATTAACAAATTCTTTGAGTGGGAACACATTCCACTTAGTCTGAAGTTTTACTTTTTTTTTTACCGTAAGCGAAATATTTTGTTCAAAATCTGCTCGGTCAAATGTTAGCATATCAATTAAGTTTTGATAGCTCACACTTTTTTGAAGCGTTTCGGGAATTTCTAAATCGAACTTACTTTCTGTAAATGCTCTATAAATATAGGTGCTAGCTTTATTTTCGTTAGTGAAACTTTTCATATCATAAAGCCGTGTGCATTCATCAATGGTTTTGCTACGCTTTATTGGGTGCATACCTTCATTTCCTCTGCGATTACTAAAATCATAACCTAGAAACTGTTTTTCTTTTGCTTTTTGTCCTGTTTTAACTAAAACAACTTTTTGATTATATGTTAGAATAAAATAAAGTAATTTGTCTTTTTCTATTTCTAGTATTTTACTCCATCTATTTTCTTCGCTCTTGGCTTTTATCTTTTTGTTGTACTCATTATATATTTCGTGTTGCTTTATAGCTTCATTCGGTTTTTTGTTCAATAAAGTTTTATAGTCTTGAAAAGAAATGTTTTCCCAAACGTGAGATACATATTTATCTATTGGTTTTTCAATACCGTTTATGGTAATGTCTTTAAGATTAGTAAAGAATGTAGCTAAAGATTTTTCTACTTGTTCAGCAATTGTATCTTCTCTACGTTTTAAAAATAAAGTAACTGTATTTGTGCCAGTTGCCATAAAAGTACCAGAGCCTAGTTCTGTAATGGCTATAATATCAAAAGCTTTTAAAATAATCTCTCTTGCTTGTGAATACAAACCCGAATTACTTAAAATAGAACTTGGTAATATTATAGCTGCAATTCCGTCTGTTTTTAGTAATTGTTTAGTTCGTTCAATAAACAAACATTCTATTTCAGAACTTCTATCGCTTAGGCTGTCAAACAATTTAAAATCTTGATTAGCAGAAGCGTTTTTCAAATCACCTTTAAAAGAACTTACAGAATATGGCGGATTAGAAACAATAAACGAAAATTGAGGTTTTTCTGCATTTTTCTTTAAAAGCCCTCTGTAACTTTTGGAATGTTTAAAACTATCCAAACCATCTCCGTGAATAACTTGTGCTAAACCATCTCCGTAAAAATAACAACCAACTTTTGCAACTTTTACTAAACGATAATCTTTTTCTATACCATACACATATTTACTTGCCCAGTCGTATTTGTTAATTCTCCAAGCATTTACGTTTGTTTCGGCATCATCAGTTTCTAACTTTGAGGTATCAATGTCATTTTCAATAACACGTTGGTATTCTTCCATTACTTCGGTTAAGAAGTGACCACTACCAACACTATAATCAATTACAGCAGGAAGTTCTGGAATTGATTGGTTTAACTGTTTCTTTATGTATTGAGAAATAGGTAATGAGCGAACTATGAAACGTGTAATTGGTGGTGGCGTAAAAAACTGACCAGCTTCTTGTTTTAAACCAGTTGTTAAAAGACGTTCAAAGAAATCACTTAAATGTTGTTGTTTTCTAGGATAACGAATTTGAAACTTTTGAAGTAATTGAACTACTTCTTTTAATACTTTTTGATTATCCTCAAAAGTTTCTTCATCAAAAACATCTTTTATATCGTAAACCTTATTGAATAATAAAATATGTTTCTTTTTTTCTTCTAATTCTTTTTGAGTTTTATAACTAAACATATCATCCGAAATTCCTCTAACTTCTTTTTTCAAAAAGTCATACATCCCAGATTTGTATAGGTTTATAAGTCTGATTTGAAAATCAACTGCATTGTCTTTATGTTCTTTCCATTGAAAATCAAGTTCCTTGTCATCCCTCTTTTTTTCATCAAATATTTTAGCGAGAAAAAGATTAAAAATCTTATTAAATGCGTTTGGTTTGTCTGAAACAGAATGCTTTCTAAGAATAGATAAAAATTCGTGAAATATTTTTTTGCTATCTTCTTCGTTTAACGGTTTTAAATCCTTTTTGGTTAGTTTCTTACTTTCAAACAAATAAGGTTTTACCCAATCGTCAAATATTCCGTTGGTATTCGTTACTTTATTCCATCTATCATAAACATCTTCTACATTTCCAGCTTGTCTGTAATGTTCCTCAATTTTTATGATTTCATTTTTAAATTGAATTTTATTTTTGTCCAGTTTAGAAGCATATAGCATCAAAATATCAGCAGACTTGTCTTGTTGAAAATAGGTCATTAACTGACCGCCATTTGTTTCGGTTTTTTTAAACTCTTTTTCAAATTCTTTTCCCCAAGTCTTACATTCTATCATTAAATAGGCAGAGCCATCTTTACGAGTAACAAGAATATCTAGCCAACCACCGCTTGCTCCGTGTCCGACTGTGTATTTTTTTTCTAAGATTATATTTTCTGGTTTATAACCTTTTTCTAGTAATCTGTCTATACATTCTAAAACAACCCAATTTTCAGTTTGTGAAAAATTTTGAGTTGTTGTTCTTCCTCCAATTATTTTACTTCCGAAATCAAATTGTTGTTTTTCAAAATCAATTTCAATAGAATATCCGTTATAGTTTTTATGAAAAATTCCAGAAGTATTTTCTTTAGGTATAAATCCTAATACTTGTATGAGTTTTTTTGTATCCATCTCGATTAGAATTTTAATTTTCCTTGTTTTGCGTTTATTGCTTTGATATAAGTTGATTGGTCTTCTGCAACTTTAAAAATTTTATCAGAACATTTATATTCAAAAGCTTCTTTTGCAAATTTGTCTGCAAAATACAAGTCTTTAACTTGGTTGTAATCTAGTTCAAATAATTGGGCGAGTAATTTTAATTTGCCAACTGGAAACTTTTTATGGTCATTCTCAATTTTACTAACAGCAGGTGTATTAATTTTGACTTTCGCTCCGAATTCAGTCTGACTCCAGCCTTTTTCTTCTCGGTGAGTTTTTATGTAGTTTCCGAAACTTGCCATTAGTTTATTATACTTTTTATTGTTTTACCCAATTTTGGCAAAGTTATATATTCCTCAGTCTGTAAACAATTTTTTTGACATATAAAAATCATCTTTATAAAACTTATTATCAGCGTTGGGGTAAGGCAAGCTCTTTTTATTTTTTGAGGCACGAAAAAAATGAAATGTGCTTGACTGTGCGGCTGGATTCAGCTTGTGTACAACGTGTTTGGCTATGATTTCGGCGTGGATAAATCCGCAGGATTTGTCCGCATAGAAATCAGGTTTGTTAAAGTAATAAATTTTTCAAGATAGTTCATAAGCCACGCTGAATTATAGCCGTTGTTGAACTAAACCTCCCAAGGTCGGTAGCTTTTACAAAGTTATCCAAATAAACCTTACTTTAAGTATTCATTATTAAAATCACTATTATGAAAAAAGTAGTACCCTCATTGAACGTGCCTGTATTGAAGTATCTGGATTTAATAGCTCCTATTACAAACTTAAACGTCATTATGAACTAGCAGGCAAAAGCGATAGTACAGTTATAAACTACGGTCGTTGTTTGGCTCATATGGCATTACACTTTAAGTGTTGTCCTAGCGAATTAGATACTGAACAAGTACTTGACTATCCCCACGATGTTAAAAACAAACATAAAACCCCATCAGAGAGTTTCTTTAAACATACTGTTTATGGTCTTAGGTCGCTTTATAAGCTTTTGGGTATTGTAGACAAGCATATTAGTCTTCCTCAAATAGAACGTTCTAAAAAATTACCTGTTGTACTTTCTCAAGAGGCGATAAAACGTTTTCTCTCTACCCCTAAACTTCTCAAACACCGTTTGATTATTGGCTTGCTCTATGGTTGTGGATTACGACGGTTTGAACTCTTGAATATTGATATTCAGGATATTGATTTGTACAGAAAGATGCTTCACATCCGTCAAGGTAAAGATCGTAAAGATCGGTATGTTCCATTAGGTGTATTATTATGCAAGGGGCTTAAGATATACTTAGGAGTGGAGCAACCTAAGCGCTGGCTTTTTTATCGTAAAGATGGACAGGGAAATTTACTTCCTTATTCAGAGAGTGGCGTTCAATGGGTTATAAAGACGACAAGAAAACTTAGTAGTATCAATAAGGCAATCACTACCCATAGCCTTCGTCATAGTTATGCTACCCATTTATTGGAACAAGGCTTGGATATTGTTTCCCTTAAAGAGTTATTAGGTCACGCAGCTATCGAGACGACTATGATTTATCTTCATGTGAGTCAGTTGGGCAAAGAGAAGGCTTTTTCTCCATTAGATAGGATTTATGGTATAGATACACTCTCTTGAAGGCTAGGTATGATCTGGGTTTGCTATTAAGAGATCATTACCCTTACATAAACAAAGGATTCAATGCTTGGCAGTCTCGCACCCTTTTTGCGTTGAGTAGATGCAGGACAGCTGCGATGGGAGGACACATTGATCGATGTAATGACCTTACTTGTGGCAAATTACATTTGAGTTATAACTCTTGTCGTAACAGGCATTGTCCTAAATGTCAGGGGCATAAACGAGAGCAATGGATACAAGCTAGAGAATCAGATCTATTGCCTGTGGGGTATTATCATTTGGTCTTTACCTTACCTAGTGAGCTTCATCCTTTGGCTTTAAAGAAACCCAAGTTGGTGTACACTACTTTATTTAAGACTGCTTGGTCTGTGATTAAGAGTTTTGGAGCTAACCCAAGTTTTTTGGGAGCTACTCCTGGCATGATTGCTATACTGCATACTTGGGGTCAAAATCTAAGTTTACATCCCCATTTGCATTGTATTATAGCTTGTGGAGGAGTAGATACAGAAGGGAAGTGGAAAAATGCTAGAGGTAAGAACAATTTTTGTTTCCTGTCAAAGAACTTAGCAAGGTGTTTAGAGCCAGGTATGTGGCTACTCTGAGAAAGCAGGATATTAAAGATACATCTCTTTTTGACTCTTTGTTTTCTAAAGATTGGGTGGTGTATGCAAAGAAACCTTTTGGTAGTGCAAGTTCGGTGGTAGAATACTTGGGTAGATATACTCATAAAGTAGCTATTTCTAACCATCGCATTGTAAGAGTAGCAGAATCTCAAGTGTCTTTTAAGACTAAGAATTACAAAAAGGATGGTAAGCAAGAAATACTCACCCTAGAGGCCAATGAGTTTATTCGTCGTTTTGCCATGCATATCTTACCCAAAGGATTTGTACGCATACGACATTATGGATTTTTGAGTAGTACAGGCAAAGCAAAATATCTATGCTCCTTGAAAGATCAACTAGGTAAAGTGATGCTAAAAAAGAAAAAAGAATCCCTTCATTTAGTTTGCCCATCTTGTAAGAAAGGAAGGCTAGTTACGCTTTGTACTTTTGATAATAGAGGCCCTCCCAAACGATGGATAGAACAACTAGCCAAACAAAACAATGTACAAAAAACAAAACAAGCGTAAAAGACGTAAAGGGTAATCTATGTCCAAATTTCAGCAAACTAAAAACAAGTATATTAAAATGCTCTAAAGACCATCTAACAAACAGAACAGAGGAGCTAAAAGCACCTCATCGTATCGCATATCTTCCTAAAATAGGTGTCTACTCACCTATAAAATCACACCATATATCTCACGCAAAACCCATAGTAGCTGCATACGGTTTAGTCAACACTATCTTCAGACTTTGTGCTACGCACAGTCCGAAGACTTAGTTATTAGCAATAGTTATTTTCTCGGTATTTGATAATTCAGTAAGTCGTAGTAATATGCCCTCATTTCACTAGAACACTGGATTAATGAATACCTTGCGATGTTAGACGAATATTTTTCTATATTATTTTCAACAATTAGGTCGGAATTCAAATGTGAACTAAAAGCCAAAACGAATGTAATTCTCTTTTCAAAAAGGGATTTGAATTCATCTAATGTTAAATTGTCAATATTATGTTTTTTCTCAATTAAGCTATTGTATATTTTTTCGAGCAGAGGCTTTTTCTTTGTTCCTAAAGTTTCTCTTAAACGTCTTGCTGAAATTGTAATTTGATTTGTCAATTCACGTATTTTAGATTGAAATCCATATTTTACGTGAATTAAATAAATGTTATTGTTATCGTAATATAATATATCACATAATTCCAGTCCGTCTGCAATTATGGTGTCAATTACTATATAATTCTGCTTACTATTATACAATAAATTATAATCTCCTTCTCTGCGTATTAAATTCTTATCCCAAGGTTCCGATAATATATTCTTTGGTGCTTTGTAAGTTCTTAATACGTGTGATGTGTTGGTTTTTAAATCTTCTACAAATGTATCTTGAAGTCTATACCATTTTGTGTCTACTAGAAAAATTGGTGTTCCATCGTATGGAAATTCTGTTGAAATATGAAATAAAAATCCTGAGCCTATTGAATGTTTACCATCTTGATAACAAGTTACATAAACACTCCTAACGAAATTCATAAAATTGAATCGGTCGTTAACTCCAAAACGTTCTACTGCTCGTGTTAAAACTGCGTCATAGATTTCATTTCTATCGTAAACTATTTTAAAAACCGTATACCCATTGTTTTCAGTTTTTTCTTTTAGTCTAAATTCGTCAGCCTCATAGAATTTTTCAATGTTATTTGGATTACAAAAGTCGTGTTGAAAAGATTTGTGAGCGTTTGATATCCTTCGTCCAAGATTCTCGGTATCATTGAATAAATGAGTGATTAATTCTTGATGAAGAATATTATCAGTTAAATTTCTGTCTGTAATTTCCTTGTACGAATCTAGATAATCTGAAGGTGCAAGTTCAGATATTACAACTAGTTCCTTTATGACTTGATGTAGTTCATCAAAATCTACATTTTTTTTAATCTTGAAAGCTTTACTAACATAAATCTGAATTCTGTCGTTGTCCTTATTTTTAAGAAAGCTAAAATGTAAATCAGTAGTTTCTTGGCTTAATTTTAAGTGTATTTCTTGAGTTACCTTTCCAAATTTTATGTAATCGATAATTTTATAATTATCTCTAAATTGTTCACTTAAACCAGCTCTAGAACCAGTTATTCCTCTTGATTTTATTGATGCAATCTCGTCAAATTCGGGTTGCATAATTCTAGAGTAAATGTTTAAACCAAAAGATTTATCTATGAACGGAAGAACTATTTGAAATGCGTTGCCACCTATTATGCAAAAGATGTCGAATTCGGTTTCTACAAATAGAACAAGAGATAATTTTTGTTGAATAAAGCCCTCATTTTTTGTCAATTCTGTCGGTAGAAATTCTTTCCAATCCGAAACGGTTTCGTCCGAGTCGTAAAGATAGAGGAAGTATGTAATTTCTTCTTTGGTGATTTGTTTTAAAGTAGCAGAGTTGAAAGTTCCTTTGATACCTAATTTTGAAAATGAAGTATTGATTATTTTTTCAATAATTAGTTCACAAGTCGGCAACTTTTTTAAAAGTCGATGTGTTTTATCAATCCTATATATTTTAGGATTTTGTGTCATCTACGGTTTGTTTTCATAATTATTGCTAACGTCTCGGCTATGATTAGTACGGGAATAAAAGTGCACTTTTGTTTCCGTTTAAGCGATTAGCCGAATCTTTTTGTTTGTTTTTATTTTTCTATTTAAAAGCCAAATCCAAAAGATTTGGCGGACTTTCTAAATATACACAGACCTTAGCTTAAAGCCCAAAACCCGTATTAATTATAGGCATTGTTATAGCCAGTCTTTATTTTTCAGCACAAACACGTTTTCTGCTATTTCGTTCAGATAGTCATATCCCCAGTATGAAGCTTTGCCGTATTTTTCTCTATCAGATTTTTTATAATCTCCAACAATTTTATAACCCTTCATTAGATTCCATTCCGGATTATTTGCACCATATGAACCAATCAAAATTAAAGGTTCAATACTGGATTTTGTAAAATCAATATTTCCGATTATACCACTTGAGTATTCACTAATAGTTTTAATATGCGCATGTCCCTGTTTTAGAATTTTTGAGTTCATCAAATCCACCTCCTTGGGAATCTCATTTCCATTCCAGTCTAAAAGTCCAATAACGATTTCCCGAGTCAGTTTTAAATCCGATGGAGGCACATCAATAACAACCCCAACTGCATATGATTTGTTAGATAGTTTCGTAACCCAATAATCTCCCGAGCTTATTTTTTTATTAGATTTTGGAACGAATGGATAGGTCATTTTTAGATTGGCTATAACGGCAGTCTGTCTCAAAACTGCCAATATTTTTCTAAATATAAGTTTTTCTAAGCTGCTCTAGGAATGAATTTGAATTCTGGCTCTATTTTGAGTTTTTGACCTATATAACCGTTCATGTTG
>Ga0115554_1000070_pt1 | contig 59376 bp, 43 predicted proteins | sample COGITO_mtgs_1104_3_FD_87283 | JGI IMG/M metagenome (GOLD analysis project Ga0115554, IMG submission 87283) | Pelagic marine microbial communities from North Sea - COGITO_mtgs_110404 | ecosystem: Environmental > Aquatic > Marine > Epipelagic | place: Germany:Helgoland, sampling site Kabeltonne... | reverse complement strand
TGTAGCCCATTTAAACTTGTTATTTCAAAAACAGGGTTTAATGATAAATCATCTCCTATAATCTCCAATGTAGATAAACTGACTAAACTAGTAATAGGATCTGGATTATCGAGCTGAGAACTAATGACTAAATTACCTGTTATTTCTGTATAACCTATCGCTCCAAAATCTTCTACGTCTTGTTGGGTTAACAATTCGACATCACCATCAAAAACATTGGCAACGGGTTCTGAAATAGGATCATCTGTGGCACAGGAGATGATACATACAAATGCAAGTAATGCTATATAATTTTTAAACATACTGATTGGTTTAGTGTTATTTAAACCAAAGATGAAGGATTCAAAAGAAAAACAAGGATATACCGATAATTGTTTCCATAAGGACACAAATAATAAGGATCAACATTTTTAAAACGTTAAACAAAATACCCTAAAAACAAAACCCACCCTCGACAAAAGTCCAGGATGGGAAAAAAATTGCTATGAAAAAGAAAAATAACGTTAAATAGTGTTTAACGTTATTCAAATATAAGTTTTTTTTATAAACCTATAGAAAAAACCTTTAGAAAAATTGACAATTTAACAAGATCTACGAAAACATATCCTTTACTTTCTCAAAAAAAGATTTATCTTCTTTTTCTGGATTAGGGATGAAGTTCTCATCTTTAGCCATTTTTTCAAAAAACTGTTTTTGCTCTTTAGTTAATGTTTTTGGAGTCCATACATTGACATGAACTAGTAAATCTCCTTTACCATATCCATTTATCGAAGGAATTCCTTTTCCTCTAAGACGTAGTATCTTTCCGCTTTGTACACCCGCTTCTACTTTGATACGAACTTTTCCAGTGACCGTGTCAATTTCTTTTGAGCTTCCTAGAACAGCTTCACTTAAACTAATGTACATATCATAATGCAAGTTATCCCCTTCTCGCTGTAAACTTTCATGTGGTAGCTCCTCAATAGCCACTAGTAAGTCTCCAGAGATTCCGTTACCCGGAGCATCATTTCCTCTCCCTTGTACTTTGAGTTGCATTCCGTCTACAACCCCAGCTGGTATTTTAATGCTTACCGTTTCTTCTTCTACTTTTAGTCCTTGTGCATCTGCTCCTTCTGGACGTTTATCAATACTTTGTCCAGCACCTCCGCAAGTTGAACAAGGAGCTGAGGTTTGCATACGTCCAAGTATCGTGTTTTGCACACGTGTTACCTGTCCAGAACCCTTACAGGTTTCACACGTTTTATAGGTGACACCAGCTGCTTGCTTTTTGCGTTTTACTTTAATCTTCTTTTCTACACCTTGTGCTATTTCTTCTAGCGTAAGCTTTACACGAATACGTAAGTTACTTCCTTTGACTTGTCGTTGTCCGCCTCCGCCAAATCCACCAAATCCTGAGAATCCACCGCCGCCGCCAAAGGCACCGCCAAAAATATCTCCGAATTGACTGAAAATATCATCCATATTCATACCGCCTCCAGCACCACCAAAGCCGCCACCTTCAAATGCTTTATGACCGTATTGATCATAACGAGCACGTTTTTGCTCATCACTTAAAACCTCATAAGCTTCGGCTGCTTTTTTAAAGTTCTCTTCAGCAACAGTATCCCCTGGGTTCTTATCAGGGTGAAACTCAATCGCTTTTTTACGATATGCTTTTTTAATTTCTGCTTGAGAAGCATCTTTTGAAATGCCTAATATGGTGTAAAAATCTTCTTTCATATATATTACTCAGCCTACCTGAGTATCTTATTAGTATAATCTCCTATTTTTCACTTTAGTATAGACTGCAATTTTGATTGATAGCTATGGTCTATTTCAAAATTTATTTTCCAGTCACCACTTTAGGAAAACGTATAATCTTATCTCCTAATGCATATCCTTTTTCTACGACATCTACAATCTTGCCTACCATCTTTTTATTAGGTGCTGGTATTTGGGTAATTGCTTCGTGTAACTCTGCATCAAAAGAATCGCCTACTTTTACTTGAGTTTCTTCAAGCCCTTTTGATTTTAAGGTTTCCTTCAATTTATTACTTATCAGCCCTACCCCTATTGCAAGTTCTTTGTCTTTTGCTTTTTCTATCTCAGCCATCGCACGATCAAAGTCATCTATGACAGGAAGTAAGGATTGAATCACTTCTTGTCCAGCCGTTTTAAATAGCTCCAAACGTTCTTTTGTTGTACGACGCTTATAGTTTTCAAACTCTGCAAAAAGTCTCAAGAATTTATCTTTTTCTGCTTCCAGATCACGCTTTAATTGATCTACTTCGCTTATCGCTTCTGTAGCATCATTTTTTATTTCAGTTGTAGCATCTTCATTTGATTGTGCGTCAACATTAGTATCTTCTATTTCTGGTGTGTTCTCTTTATTTGCCATAATTGGTGACTACTTCAATTTTTAGTTGAGGTGGCAAAAGTACTGCCAATTCTGAAAAAATGTCAAAATGTCATTGTATAATTATCAACTTATTTTTTTGAGCCAACACATATATTTTAATAAAAAATTAAAATATATGTGTTTTTCTATTGTGTACCTTCGCACTTTCTTAACATCAAAACAAAAAAATTTATGAAAAAGTTAATTACAAATACTTTTATTATTATTGCAATTCTGGTAAGCACTATTGCCTGTAAAAATGAAACTAAGAATGAAACTGACGCTACCAATGCAAAAGAAGTAGCAACACCTGAAGCACAAGCTACTACATATACCGTAGACACAGATGCTTCTATGATTATGTGGAAAGGGTCTAAGCCTGCAGGTACTCATACTGGAACTATCAACCTACAGTCAGGATCTGTTCAAGTAGCTGGAGATGAAGTTACAGGGTCTTTTGTGATCGATATGAGTAGTATTACAAATACGGATCTTGAAGGAGATAGTAAAGCTAATTTAGAAGCTCACTTAAAAGGAACTGCCGAAGGTAAAGAAGATCACTTTTTTAATGTAGCTGAGCATCCAACCGCTTCTTTTGAAGTTACAGGTGTTACAGAAGATGCAGGTGTAAAAATGATGCAAGGAAACCTTACGATAAAAGGGATCACAAAAAACATAGAATTTCCTGTATCATACGCTATCAATGGTGATATGATGACATTGGATAGTAAAACATTCACTATAGACCGTACACAATGGGGCATCGAATTTATGTCAAAAAGCATCCTTGACGATCTTAAAGATGGATTTATAAGTGATGACATGGAAATTACTATTTCGCTTAAAGCGAAAAAAGCTTAAGCCATTTTACATAACATAACAAAAAGCCATTTCTTTGCGGAATGGCTTTTTATTTTATAAAAGGTTTTCGATGGCTTGTTCTACGGTAGGATACGTAAATACAAAACCAGTCTCCATGATTTTTTCTGCAGACACCAATTGACTTTCTAGTACAATTGCAGCCATCTCTCCTAGCATTAGTTTTAATACTTTCTCAGGAATATTGGGCAAAAAAAGTGGTTTTTTAATTGTTTTTGCAATTACTTTTGTCAACTTTTCATTAGTAACAGGATTAGGAGCAACGCCGTTATAAATACCCGTTAGTTCCTTATTTAATAGCTGCATATAGATGCGTGCCATATCTTCTATATGAATCCAAGATTGCCATTGTTGCCCGCTACCTAAAGGAGCGCCAGCAAAAAATCGGATGGGTTGTACTATTTTAGGGAGTGCTCCTTGATTTTTATCCAAAATAACACCTGTACGAACCAGGCTCGTGGCGATATCTAACTTTTGAAATTCTACGATAGTTTCTTCCCATTCTTGCACTACTTCTCCTAAAAACCCCGATGCATAGGTTGGGTATTTTTCGTTATACAATTTAGTAGATGAAGAAGGATAGCCTCCTATGGCACTAGCAGATATGATATGTTTTACAGAAGGTGTGTTTCCGCTTTCGCGAAAGCGAAATAAGGCATCATATAGCATCTGCGCACTTTTGATGCGACTATCTTTAATAAGTTGTTTGTTTTCAGGCGTCCATTTTTGAGCAATAGACGCGCCTGCTAAGTGAATAATAGCATCGACTCCTTCCAGAGACGTTACATCCAATTCATCTGTAGAAGGATTCCAGTAAAATCCTTTATAATCTGGTTCTGAGCTTATTTTTTTCTGAGATGTAGTAAGGTAATGTACTGTAATACCTTGCTCTCGACACAGCCGAGTCACTTCTTTACCTACAAGCCCAGTAGCTCCTGTAATAAGTACTTTCATCTAAAAGCAATTTTTTACAAGATACTGTCAAAAGATATATTGTAAAATTTCCTTATGAGATATTTAACTTTTATATTAGTAAAACACAACTCCCCTAAGAACAATACATATTCTAAAATATGATTGAAGATATTGACAAGACTCAAAACATATATAATTCTTTGAAATATAAATATTTACTATTTATATTATTAATTTTTATAGCATCTTCTACTGCTAATTCTCAAGAAAAAGCACTCCAAAACTATAAAACGACTGAAGAATCCAAAGTAGTAGATTCTCTTAGAGTACTTTTAGAGAAGGAGTTTTATGAAAAAAATTATGATAAAGCTATTGAGTATGGAGAAAGAGGTTTAGAGATCGCTGAAAATATAAATTATTATAGAAGATATGTATCAACCGCCAGTTTCTTAGGATCTGCTTACCTGAGTGTGGAAGACACTACAATGGCTAGAATTACTTTTACAAAATCTATAGAGAAAGCCAAAGAATTGGGAGACTCAAAGAGTAAAATAATATCCCAAATAGATGGTGCAAATTTTTATGCGCTTCAAGATAATATAAAGTCTAAAAGAAAGGCGATAGAACTCTATACATCTACAATACCTCTTGCAGACTCCTTGAATGACACCAATTCTCTTTTAATATTACATTTGAATGCAACAGAAATACTCATAGATCTAAAAGAATTCGAAATTGCAAATCAGTATGTAGATAATACTAAAGAATACATTACAGATAGCACGTTTATCGGCTTTATTGGAAGTCAAGAATTGAACGAAGCAAAACTAAAATATCATAATGAAAATTACCTAGAGGCTATAAAAAACATCAATGAGAGTGAGAAAATCTTCAAACAATTAAACTATACAGAGGGACTCATAGATGCATACAATTACAGATCACTCATTTATAAAAAAATAAAAAAATATAATCTTGCTTACCTCTCAATGGTGACTTTAGACAGCTTGAAAGCGGCAAAATATAAAAATGACAAAATAAATGCTATAGAAACTGTTACGGCTAAATTCAAACTTGCTGATATAAACGAAAAGCTAAAACAACAAGAAGAAGTTAGTAAAATAAGAGAGCGAGAGGCAAAAAGAGAAACTACTTTTTTATGGATTAAAATAGCAGCTGGAATCTTGTTTTTCTTTTCAATATTTTTACTTTACTCCTATTTAAAAAGAAAAAAGTTGGTAGTGAGTCTTATTGAAAAAAACAAACAATATTTAGAGGCTAAGGAGAATAGTGAAAGACTATTTAAAGCAAAAAGTGTTCTTTTTTCAAATGTAACTCATGAATTACGTACTCCCATGTACGGTATTATAGGTATTTCTAATATGCTTCTTAATGAGGATGATAAAAAAAATCAAAATTCCAGCATTAAATCCTTGAAATTCTCAGCCGAGTACTTATTAACATTAATAAATAATATCCTTCTGTTTAATAAATTTGATTCTGAAAGTCCGTCTGCTAATATACCATCAAAAAAAACTAATTTTAATATAAGAGAACTAGTTCAAAACGCTGTTAATTTATCAAAATATCTTAGCGAGAAAAATCCAAACAACTATACTATTAACATAGAAGATTCTGTTCCAGATACTATCAGTGGAAATCGAACGAAAATATCTCAAATTCTAATCAATTTACTCGCAAACTCAGCAAAATTCACAAATAATGGAGAGATATCTATTACAGTCAATAGCACCAAAATAGATGATTTTACTATTGATTTGTATTTTACTATACGTGATAATGGAATAGGAATCTCTAAAGATAAGCAAAAGTTTATTTTTGATGAATATGCACAAATTGGCGAAGGCGAGGAATTTATGGGTACTGGCTTAGGCTTACCTATTGTTAAAAAATTATTAGAAGAGGTTGGAAGAGATTTGATTTTAAAAAGTGAGATTGGTAAAGGTACTACAGTTTCCTTTTCCATAAATTTTGATATCTGCTCAAATAGGAACGAAACTATTAATCCAAATTATAAATTAATTAAACCATTTAAAAACAAAAAAATTCTTATTGTAGATGATAATAAAATAAATCTTTTAGTGAGCCGGAAATTTATAGAAAACTATGGTGGTTTAACTACGATAGTTGACAATGGATTGGATGCTATTACACTAGAGAAGGAAAATGAATTTGATCTTATATTGATGGATATCAATATGCCAAATATGAATGGTTTTGAAACAACATCCAAAATTAGAGAACATAATATTTCTATTCCAATTATTGCACTAACTGCTGTAGAAAAAGAAAATGTAGTGGGTCAGAAACTATTCGCTAACATGAATGATATCATTGTCAAACCTTTTGATGAAAATCTAGTTGTTCCTTTGTTACTACAATATTTATAAGCTTAAAAGTGTTAATCGAATTTATTTATTCTTCATAAAAGAATCTATGAAGCGACTACTATTTATTTACCCCCATATTTTATTAACTGAGATCAACATATCATTGTTGTAGGAAAGTTTCATTGAAATCTTGCTATACTAAGGTATATACTTTTATGTGATTAAAATCAGTTGTTAGTTCCTACTCATAATAACCCATCTTCCGGGTGTACCAGCTCCTAAAGAAGCATCATACATCACTTGTACCATTTCATATTGGCCGATAATGAGAGTAGTACCGCCTGAAAGAAGAAATTGATTCTCTTGTGATGAGTTTGAGTCTTCGCTCCTAAATCTTATATTTCCGCTTACAGCCATGATATAAAAAGTCTTCCCGTCAGCTAATAGTGGACTACCCGCTCCAGAAACATCAATACCTGTAATTGTTAAATTGCCACTGTTAGAAGGGATTTTAATTACAGATCTATCACTGTTTGTACCTCCTGGCCAAATCACTAAGTTTAGATCATCAGCCTCAGAATCATCTACGGGTTCTATGTCTCCAATTATTTGATAAGTACGCTGCCTGATTACATTACCATCTATGTAAAGATTGTCACCTAACTCTAGGTTAATAAGGTTGCCATTTACATCTGATCCTACTACATATCTAGGATTTGCTTGTTCGTCGACGGTCATACTTCGAACTCTAATGGTTCCGTTTACATCAAGGGTACTAGTGGGATCGGTTGTATTAATTCCAACTTGAGCATAAGAGGTAACACTTATACATAGAAGTATAACTAAAATAATCTTGTTAATTTTCATGATTTAGGGATTTGAAAATTCCTTCAAATCTACACATTTTTATTTTACTTCTTTAACTCAATCCATGCAAACTTATAATTTCATGAATTTTAATGATTACTCTTTCCCATCTACGTAGTCCTGTAAATAGGCATAGCGAGGTGTTAATTTACCATCTTGAGTCATTAAAGCACGTTCTAAAATACCATGGGCATCTCCATTAAAAAAGGCTGGAATTACGTGTTTTATAAACATTTCTCCAAACCCTTCACTAGCGTCTTTTGGTAATTCACAAGGGAGGTTATCTACTGCCATGACCGCTATAGCGTTCGGTGCTGTAAATTCAACTTCGGTTTCTGTTTGAGGATCATATCCATAAAAAGGAGCTGCAATAGTAGAAGCACGTAGTGTACTTGCCACAGGACCATCTATATCACATGAAATATCTGCTACTAAGCTAATTTTAAAATCAGGATGCTTAGCATCTTCTCGGGTAAACAAATAGGGAGCGCCATCTCCATAAAAATGCCCAGCAATAAAATAATCGGTTACTTTGGCATACTTCATAAAATCACTTTCATATCCAGAAGGATCTTTATAGAAAACAAACTTATCCATAGGCTCTCCATCAATACGTTTGTTATATTCTGTCACATCTATAAGGCAGTACACAGGCTCATCAAACTCTTGATCTAAGTATTGAGCGTCTGTTACTTCTCGTATTTGAAGATGATCTAAGATTTCTTTGACACCATTAGCTACCTTTCCTGTTCCTGAAAGGGTGATTTTAATATTAGGAAGTGTGATTTTATCCAACTCTTTTTTCACCTCATCTAGATCTTTTAAAGTTTCTACTTTAGGTAAGTTAAATAAACCATCACGAATGCCTAATAATCTGAATCCATTGTATGCGCCTACCAATCCTGCATACCGACCAAATCCTATTAATCTAGCACTATTTTTTTTGGTAATTACTTCGTGATCATACATCTCTATATGCTTATCCAGCATCGCGCGCAATAACGCTCTATTATAAGGTTGTTTTTTAATGGTATGACTAAAGAAGAAATATTTTTTGTTGGGAATAAGTGCATCAATAGGCACTTCTTTTACGCCTAACATGACATCGGCGTCAGATACGTCTTGAGTAACTTCAAACCCTTCTGATTGGTACGCTTGATCTGAAAAGATTCTAATATCGGAGGATTCGACTACAAAAGAAGCTTCTGGAAATTTTGATCGTGCTTCTGCAAGCCTTTGTGGTGAAAACACAACTCTGCGATCTGGTGGATTTTTACGTTCTTTTATAATGGCAAACTTCATGGACATCTATTTTAGTATCGGTTGATTTGTCAGGTGGGTACTTTGGTACGTCTTTTGACATAAATATATAGCAAAGATATGGGTTTAAGTCCTATATTTGCGGACTTGTTTTGTTTCCGCTTTCGCGAAAGCAAAAACAACTCAAACTCGAATTTTATTTTTGAGATTTGAGGATTTGTTCTTTAAAATATTGGGGTCGATTTGGTTTTGACAGCGAGATTAACCAGATAGTAAGCACGTCGAGCGCTGGGATATAGCTCGTAAATCTCATATTTCACACTTTTTAAACGGCGAGAATAACTACGCCCTAGCTGCATAATCCGAATCACAGTAGGATAATGCCTCGGTCTACAAGGTAGACAAGCAGGAAGTCACTCGAGAGCCTTGGTTTGCGGCAATCGATATAGTGACTTCGTAAAAGTAAACCTAGCTTTTGTAGGATCTTGATACAATCGCGAAGCTTAATTGAGAATAAGGCGATCTTTGGTAGTTTCTGACCGGTGGTTGCACGAAAACTAATTAGAAACTAAGCGTGTAGAAAGCTGTTTTGTTACTTGTTTGGACGGCGGTTCGAGTCCGCCCGACTCCACAAAACAACCCCGTATACATTGATATACGGGGTTTTATAATTCAAGTTGACAAAATCGTTGACAATTACATATAAACTACTCTTAATAAAATAAGTTACAAATGATAAGAGAAAAATTCAAAAAAGCTTATTATTAATATTTCTACCTACGAAATTTACCCTATGGTAACATAAGTGCTTAAATTACACTTATGAGAATTATCATCTTTCATATTTAGTCCAGAACATAATCAATAAACCCCATAATAAAATTGTAGGGAGATAATAAAAAAGAACCCATGCTTCCTAAAAGGATAAAACAATATAATAGGGGTAAAATAATTTTAAAGAACAGAAAAAATAAGATTGACCCTACAATACTAGTAATATCCTTTGATAAAGAATCTATAAAAGCATCGTACACCTTTATGTTTTCTGAATGGTCAGGGAAGAAAAAATAATTTATTAAAAATGGAATTGACATAATTAAAAACATTACAGCCTTACCAAAGTATTCTTTATCTTTAATTGAACGATAAATCTTTATTGCTATTGATATAATCTTAAATCCAGTTAAAAACCCCATAAATATATAATATACTTAAAATCAAATATATAAACTAATTTTGAATATTTCATGTCTGAAATATTTTTTGATAATTAATAGTTTAGCCACTTCTTTTTGCAATTCTCTCACCCTTAACGCAACCTTAGCGTTGTTAGACACCTAGATTCGTTTTTTAATTATTCCTAGTTGTGATAGGTTCGGGTTTTTAGTTATCAGATCTGACATTGTGATACTCATAAAACGGGGTGCGCTTCTTCAAACTGCGTATTAGCAACTTAAAAATAGACCTCACTTGTTTTTAAACCCTATTTTCTTGTAAAAGCATCTTTTTTGAATTTGTATATTTGATGCTATGAACGTACGCCTTAACGAAGATCAAAAAATCCAAATCTTAAATGCACAAGATGTATATAAGATTATGCAACAAGTCCTATTACGTCAAAACAAAATACGCCGTAGTCAGGAATATTTTTGGGTGATAGGATTAGATAATCAAAACAATGTCTTATTTGTTGAGTTAATTAGTATAGGAGGTCAAAACCGCGTAAATGTATCTCCTCCTGATGTATTTAGAATGGGTATCTATAAGCTTGCTCTAAAAATGATTTTAGTACATAATCATCCTAGTGGGATTTTAAAACCTTCTGAGGGCGATAAGAACTTTACAGATCGTCTTTTGAAGGTAGGAAAGATCATTGATATTAAAGTGATAGAACACCTCATCATTACAGAAACCGATTATTACAGTTTTGCAAATAAAGGTCATATTGAAGAATTTGAAAACAATGGTCTTTACGAACTTGTACGCAAGGAAAGTGAAGAAATGAAAGCTTTCAAATTAAAACTTGAAAAAAAAGAAGCTGAAAAAAATAAAGCTTTTGAAATTGCAAAACGTCTTAAAGGTTTAGGACAGGATAATGATTTTATTAAGAAAGCTACGGGGTTAACTAAGCGTGAGATTGATAAGATATAATCATTGGCTCTACTCAATAAAGTCTTATTTATTTTATTTTCTAAAATCGCTTTAAAACTAGAAGGCACTAAATAATATATATTGTTTCGCTTGAGCGAAACAAACGCTTTGTTGCGTAATAGTGGAGGTCTATACCCTATTTAAACCCATGCTATCTTTATGACACTTTTGAAATAAAGCATCCCATATAAGGGAAGTTACTCAAAGTATGGACTTTATATACTTCTAAATTACTATAGTTTTGTTCTTTCAAACGCTACAGAATGAAAAGAGTTTCCTACAATACATAGATTAAACATAGTACGCGTCACGGACTTTTAGAAGATATATTGACTAAAAGGAAATAGCTCTGAGTCCAATCTCTAATATTTTTTAATGGAAACAAGAGTCTGACCATAAATACCAATACAGCGAGGTCAATGAAATTCTTACCCAAGAATTAGATCTTTTTAAAAGATTAAATCAATCAAGCTGTAAAACATAAAAAGCAAAGCCGATAAAACAACTTTGCTTCTAATGTAAATTCTAGTTTTCAAAGACTATTTGCAACTATCTCATTTTGTGAACAATCCCATAAATAGGGCGCATTATTGTAAAGTGACCATAGAGATAGCAGGGTATTACTACCTATAATCGTGGCGGAAAATTATGTGGTGTGTATTATGGTAAACGTAAGTTCAGATTAAAACGAAGTCTTGATATTGATCCCGAACTATTACTATTAAGAGATAGGTTTAAAGAGCGATCTGCATCACTTTCCAAGCTTCGAAAGAAATTGGAACGCAACAGATCAAAAGGAAGAGACCGTTAAAAAAGCGCTCTTTTTTCTTGGATTTAGAGAATAGAATAAAATTATAAAAATAACAATGCGTTGATAATGTGAATGTTATATTTTTTTGCTAATTTTAAATTAAAAACAAAACTATGAAAAAAATTATATTCTTCTGCATCACTCAAATTCTATTGTCATTTAATATTAGTGCTCAAAACATCTATGTCACTCCAAATGGAACAGCATCTCAAACTGATCCAGATGCAGGTACTCCAGATAATCCTTATAATCTAGATGATGCATTGTTTATTGCAAATAATGGAGCAACCTTATTATTAGAAGGCGTTTTTCAGAGAAGTACTAATGTTTTTGGGATTAATAAAAATGGTTTGACTATTCGTCCTGTAGATGAAGATGCAATTGCTATTATTCAGGCAAATGAAGATTTAGCCGATACAAGTATTTTTCTTTTTACGCTTAATGAATCTAATGATATCACCATTGAAGATATTACTTTTAAAGGTAGTCAAGACCCGACTTCTAATGGCCTTTCATTATTAAACCTAGGCAATAACAATAATGTCATTATTGATAATGTCACTATAGAGGAGAATTGGGGAAATAATGGCGTAGGCCTTAATATTTTTGGTAGAGGAGATACTGTAATAGTTCGGGAATGTAATTTTAGAAATATGGGTTGGACAAATGATGTAGACAGTTCTCCTTTTTTTGTAATTGGACAAGATGAGGATGGGAATGATATTTTTAGTTGCAACGACTCTTCTGGAGCGGTGGTTATTGGTAATGAAAATGATGGTTCATATACCAATATTACTTTTGAAGAAAATAATTTTAATAATTTAATTACAGGTTGTGCTGAAGCTCTTACACTAACAGGTAATGTAGATGGTTTTATGGTCAAAAATAATATCCTTTCTGATAATTCTAATATAGGTATTGCCCTTGCGGGACATTATGATACAGTTCAAGATTGTGATTTCACAGTAAATCCCCCTGTTTGTATTGATTTAGCAACTGAACTTAATCAAACCCGAAATGGTTATGTTACAGGCAATGAGGTAATACGTTCGATTTTCCCTCAGAATCTTTCTACCCCAGCGGGTATCTATTGCGATGGATGTAAGGATGTCATTATAGAGCGAAACCTTGTTAAAGAAAGTGGTGTTGGGATTTCAATAGGTGTTGAGAATGGTGGTGGATTTACAGCAACTAATGTAACGGTTATTAACAATAAACTAATTAGAAATGTTTTTGCAGGTTTGACTTTAGGTTCTTCGTTAAATATTGATAACGTAGGGGAAGAACCTAGTTCTGTGAATGATTGCATTATAAGAAATAACACTTTTTACAGAAATGGGACAAGCGATAACTTCTTTTTTAATCAAGAAGTTTTAATTAGTCGTTCGGATAATAACCATTTTTTTAATAATATTCTGTATGTAGATAATAATTCGATGGGAATTATAAGTGCTGTTTTAGAGATTGGGGGTGTTCCAACCAATCAGGAAGCTACTAATTTTATGATTGCTCACAACCTCTATTTTAGAGAAAATGAATCGCAAGAGGATTTAGTAGTTTCGGCAGGTAGTCCCTTACCATTACCTAGTGGAGCCTATTTTGAAAACCCCGAATTTATTAATCCTGATGCAGATGATTTTAGTATTTCTAATTCTTCAATCGCTGCAAATGCAGGGCTAGTGGGTACTCAAATAACCTCAGAGGAATTAGATTTTTCAGGAAACTTTAGAATCTATCAAGACACACAAATTGATATAGGTGCTTTTGAAACAACATCGACCGACCCACCAGTAGATCCAAACTTCTTCGAATCCAATATCATTAATTTTCAAATTCCTAATCAAGAAGAAAGTGTTATTGATATAGATAATCATACCATTTTAATAACTATGCCCGATGGTACTAATATCACAAACTTAATACCAGATGTTATTGAAGTATCCTTTGCGGCTGATGTAAATCCTGCTGAAGGAGTTGCTCAAGATTTCTCTGAGCCATTTACCTATCAAGTAACAGCAGGTAACAGTTTTACACAAGATTGGATTGTTACTGTAGAATCAGCTACTCTAGGGCTTTTAGAAAACATAAAAGACTCATTCCAAATTTATCCTAACCCTAGTAATGGAATAGTGTTTTTAGGTATAAATAGTGAAGTAGTTGAGGAAATAACAATTAATGTTTACAATTTGAATGGAAGTTTAATTGATCCAGCTATTCATTTTAAGAATGGCAGTACCTTCCAAAACAAACGTTTGGATTTTAAAAACCTATCTAGCGGTTTATACATAATTACTATTGAGGCAGGAGAACAATTCAAGACTTTCAAATTAGTGAAACAATAATTTCATTTCCATAAAATGATAAAAAAAAGAGGCTTTTATGCCTCTTTTCTTGTGATTGTTTGTGAGGAGTTTGAGGAAGCATCCTCAACCAGATGTACGTACGGCACTACAATCTCTATGACTCTTTTGAAATAAAGCATTCCAAATAATGTAAGTTACTCAAAGTATGTGCTTTATATGATTTTAAATTATTATAGTTTTGTTCTTTCAGACGCTATAGAATGAAAAGAGTTTCCTACGATACATCGATTAAACATTTTACTCGTCACGGACTTTTACAAGACTACTACTACTCGCTAAAGAACAAATAGCTCTGATTCCAATCTCTAATATTTCACAATGGAAACAAGAGTCTAATAATAAATACCAATACAGCGGAGTTAATGAAATTCTTAATCAAGAGGTTGATCTTATTAAAAGATTAAGTCAATCAAGTTTTAAAAACATTAAAAGCAAAGCTGATAAAACAACTTAGCCTCTAATTTAAATTCTAGTTTTCAAAGACTATTTACAACTATCTCATTTTGTGAAAAATCCCATAAATGGGACACATTATTGTAAAATGATCATGGAGATAGCAAGGCATATTCTAATTATATGAATACTATAAATATGTTTAATGCGACGGTGAAGGATGATTCAAACTTTACTGTTTTGCAGGATACGATTATGGGTGATGTGGCTTGGGTAAAATATACCACAGCTTACGATAAAACGCCTGATGTTTTTAAATTGGTTAAGCAGGATGGCAAATGATTAGCAGATGCGAGAGGTTCAAAAGGATAAATCGCCTTTTTAGTTATCCCCATAATTTGCTACTTTCCATACTGTCCCATTACATACTTGGTTACCAATGCGCCATTAGGCTTTTTACAGTTTTCTGGAAAGTCGGAAAAGTAGATGCAATCCGGAAGACCATCCTTAAATTTTACAGTTACGGAACCTGTTTGTTTTCCTAAAAATCCGCTAAAATTATAATTGGCCTTCAATGCAATCGTTTGGGTTTTATCTTGTGATTTAAACTCGCGCACATTAGCAATACTATTACCAACATATCTATTCATCGCCCAAGTTTTGGATTGATTTTTCAATATGTCATTTAACAATTTATCATAGTTTTGGTCACCACCGGGCCCACCTAGTATCTTGATTTTTTCATAATTGCTCATTCCCTTTAAACGAACGGGTTGCTGCTGGTTGGCAAAGGCCAGTAGGTTATTGGCGAATTGTACTATACTTTTTGAGTCACATTGGTTCAATCTAAAGAAATTGGACATATCACTCTGTAACGCTTTGGCTTTGTGTATCTGATCTACCGAATTGCCCATCGCATCGGGATTGGTATACATATCGATAACAGTCCGCAAGGCGTTCTGGTCTTGTTTTGCGACCAAACGCATTTTTGCGGCATACAATTTAGGATCAGCGTAAATATCCGTACCTACTGTTTTCCAAGCAATGCAATACCTGCTAATTTCTACACCCCAGCCATCTGTAGTCACATTCTCACGTGAGCAAACTTCGGTCATTATTTCTACCTTATCTTCTTGAAGCTGATTTGGACAAAGGCTACCAAAAGTGTTTAAATAGGTACTTAAAATCATTAGAAAATGACTACCGTTGACATCTAATTCAATATTCTCGAAATGACCACGGTAGATGTAATCAAAAAACGCAGCATTGTTAAGCCCTAAAGTCTTGAACTGCATTGTGCCCTCATCCTTTCCGTTGGTGTTTAGATAGGTAATACGATCCTGACTTTTAGCTAATTTTTGCTGTTGTTGTGCCGCTCGTTGCTGTTCTACCAAATCCTTTTTTCTGGAATCGAAAAGCCTGGTAATTTTATTATATTGAGCAGATTGTGAAGGTAAATAACCCTTAAACTCATTTTGCAAACGTTGAAATGCATTATCACCTACCTCTGCTATTTGGCTCTCAATATTGCTTATCTGACTATTGATTAAGCTTTCTTTTGTTGATACTAGGGTTATCTCACCATTTTTTACTTCTTCGTATATCGAAAATGGTCCGTAATCCTGTTTGAAATCCCTGATTTTCCGATTGATTTGTGCTATATCCAAAATCTGATTGACCGAGGCTAAATCACTTTTAATAGTATTCTGAAGCAATACCTTCGCTTTGGTATCTAATTGATATTGAAGTTCGTTTTGCTTGGACTGGGAAGCTTCGGGATATAGTTGTTGTGCCTGCTGCATAAGTTCTGCTAATCTCGCAAGCGACTGTTTTTCGTTATTTAGTTTCTCAATGGAAGCCAGAATCCCGTCGAGTTGTGTGTCCACTTTTTTAGCAATTAGGGCATCAATTTCTATGCTGGTTCGCTTTAGTTCACTATCCAGAAGCACAGCGTAATCACGAACCAAACGCTGTTTAAATTGCGACAGTCGGGTTTTGGAAATGCTGTTTTCCGATAAGCTAGCAAGTTCTTTTTTTAGTTGATTGCGTTTTGCATCTACTGTTGCAACTTTGTTGATAATATCTGGATTGCCAGCCGCCAGATAGTAGTTTGAAATAACATTTTGGAACACCCAATTGTAATGTGGGTTGTTCCTATAATTTCCTTTGACAAAACAAACTTGAACCTTTCGAAAATCCTTTACTGCTGTTTTTTGCGAAAGTTCTGAGTATGCTTTCCCTCGATACGGTTCAAAATAGGCTTTTGAGAAATAATTAGTGGCCAGTTTTTCAATCTTCCCTCGTTGCATATAGCGCAAAGAAGCCGTTTCCGGATATTCTTGTTTTACCAAATTCATCCAACTCACCAAATCCTTACAGTTCTGTGCGTTTATTAGAACAGCACTTAGCGTGAAAATCATAAGACATAGAACTTTTTTGGTCAGCATTGGTTAGATAGTATTATTGGTATGGTTTTGAATTAGTTTCTATAAATATATAATCATTTGTGAAGCATACAATCTAATCATTGATAATTAATATTGTTGAATACACCCTCGGTGATTTGCAGCACTTCGCCCGTATCTGAATTTTCTACATTGTATTCAAACTCACCGGAAATCGTTTGGGCTTCTTTATCAATAGCGGTAATTCTTAAAAACCCAGAACTGCCATCCGTATCAAAATCCACATTAGGGCTACCGGTTTCGTAGGGTGCATACCCGCCACCGAATGTTAGTTCTAACGGGTTATCGACTGGATTGTTTACCTGGGCACCTTCAAATACCAGATCAAAACTTGCCCCTGCTATCGCAATGATGATAGTTTCCCCTTCAGTAATATTTTCAAATAGTTCAATGCCTGCTATTACCAATGAGAAGAAGGCAGCATTTTCATCGAGTTCAGCTGAAATTGTGGGTACACCTCTGTCAATGGGTATGGCCTCAAAATCATTTCCGTTGATTTTTGCAGTGATAAATGTCTCGCCTAACCCACCGTTATTATCATCCGATGTTCTTGAGTCATCGTCGCTACTACAAGCAATTAATAGCATTGAAAGTAGAAATGGAATAAAATATCTCATAAGTCCTTATTTAATTAAGGAACAATATGTGTATTTATTTCTAAATTATCCATAGAAAATGTATTATCGTAGATAATTTTCAGCTTAACGTGTGATATTAATTGTTTTGCCGTTTTTAATGATTATTTTAAATGCCCAAACCAAATTTTAATGAAACCACTTTTCACATTATTATTATTCTTATGCTATTTAATGTCGTTTGGGCAGTTTAAAGTTGTGGACTCTCTGGAAAATGTCATCAAAAACTATAATGGGATTGATACTATTTTTGTGAATCTGAGACAGAGTTATACCGCCAAGAAGATGTTACAAACACCTTCTGACTCATCTTGGCTGTCATACAACTTAAAGACCTTATCGCTTGCCGAAGAATTGGACTATGAAAAAGGAAAGTTGCTTGCGAGTAATAATGTCGGTGTAGTATATCACTATTTCCTATCTGACCCACTCACCGCGTTGGATTACTATCAAAAGGCCTATACTATTAGTGAAACAGATTCCTTATTCAAGCGATATCAATTTGCTTTGCTTACCAATATGGGACTTATCCATTACGAACAGCAAGATTTTGATAAGGCATTGCCTATATTCAAAAAATTGTTGACGTTTCCACAGCGCAAAAGTAATACGCTTTCCAATATTGGAAACATCTTTGGTCTTCGGCAACAAACAGACTCTGCCACCTACTATTTCAAAGCTTCCATTATTGAAGCAGAACGTATTGGTGACGTATTGCAGATTGTCAATGTAAAAAGCAACTTAGGTTTGGTGCAGGCACAGGGCGGACAGCTAAATGAAGGTTTGGACAATACTTCGACCAGCCTTCAAATGTTGGATTCCCTTAATCTTGAAATATTACGAGTTCCTGTCTATATCAATGCTGCGGAAGTATATATGCACAGCAATGATTTGGAAAAAGCCGAATCCTATGCACGGGCAAGCCTTAATGCGGTCAAATCATTGAACAATTTATATACTGAGACCAAATCGCTTCAAACCTTGGCGAAGATTCAAGAAAAAAAGGGCGACTACCAAGAGGCACTTGAAAACTTTAAAGCCTATACTATTTTAAACGACAGTCTTATAAACACGGATCGCAAAGTGGAAATTTCTCGTAAGGAAATTCAATATGAAGCCTATAAAAAGGAAGCTCTGGCATTGGCTGATGTGGAACGACAACGTACCATTAAAAATGCATCCATACTTGGTGGAAGCGGTATTATTTTAGCATCTTTATTTGCTTTTGTACTTTACCGCAGAAAACAAAAGGCAGATACAGACAAAAAAGAAGCCCAGTTCAAAGCCACGGTTGCCGATATTGAATTGAAAGTACTGCGAGCGCAAATGAATCCTCATTTTATATTCAATAGTTTAAACTCAATTGGCGATTACATTCTCAGAAATGACAGTCAAGCTGCTAGCGATTATTTAAGTAAATTCGCCATATTGATGCGTATGACTTTAGAAAATTCGGATAAGAAAGAGATTACTTTGGCAGAAGATACTGCACTGCTAAACACCTATCTTACCATAGAGCAAAAACGTTTTGAAAATGCCTTTAATTTTGAAATTCAGGTAGATGATGATTTGGATATAGATGAAGTACTGTTACCACCAATGCTTTTGCAGCCTTTTGTAGAGAACAGTATCATCCACGGTTTGTCCACAATGGAAAAAGGTGGGAAAATTGAAATCACATTTGAAAGTCAAAACAACCAGTTGGTTTGTTCGGTGGACGATAATGGTGTAGGGCGAACGTCTACTAAAGCATCAACACGTATGGTTGGAAAAAGTTCTAAAGGAATCACTATTACACAAAACCGTATTGATGTACTCAACAGGACAAAAAACACCAATGGCTCCGTGAGGATTATTGACAAGGATACTGGCACAAAGGTGATTGTAACATTACCGTTACAATTGGCCTAGTGTTTATCCTAAATTCAATTTGAAGTTTTTTTATCTTTATGGACGGAACGCGATTTACTTTGACTTGAAAATTACTATGATAAAAACCTTGATTGTTGATGATGAAACCCATTGCATCAATAGACTATTGCACTTAATTGAAAGACGACCAAACACCTTTGAAGTTATCAATACTTGCCGAACAGTTGAAGCTGCTATTGACGTGGTGAAAAACAATCAAGTGGATTTGGTGTTTTTGGATATCGAAATCAAGGACAAAACAGGATTTGATTTTCTTCGCCAAGTAGAACATATTTACTTCAATACCATATTTACAACTGCCTTTGATAACTATGCTATCAAGGCTTTTAAGTACAGTGCCTTTGATTATCTAATGAAGCCCATCGATGTGGATGAGTTCAACGAATCTATAGAACGCCTTAGCAAAACATCAGCTAAAAGTCAGAAAAACATTCAGGTGAAAGGCTTACTTGAAAATGTTGAAAAGAAGCAACCCAATCTACTGACCATTTCTTCGGTCGAAGGTTTTGAAACCATTCCTGTAGCGAACATTGTTCATTTAGAAGCGAGTGGAAATTATACGTATATCTATACCGATTACACCAAAAAAACGGTCACCAAACCTATAAAGTTCTACGAAGACCTACTTGATAAAGATCTATTTTTTAAATGTCACAAATCGCATCTCATCAAGTTAGACCAAGTAAAAAATTACCATAAAGGAAAACAAGCCTATGTGGTTATGACCAATGGCAATCAAGTTCCCATAGCCGTGAGGCGTAAGGATGAGTTTTTGGGCAGGTTTAATTAAGATAAAGGCTTCCTGTTTCTATATTTCGTAACTGAGATCGACGATTCCGTCTTAAATGCTGTTACTTATTAAAGAGGAAGCCTTTGCTCAATACTGATGTAATGAACTGATATCTCTACGACACTTTTGAAATAAAGCATCCCTTATAAGGGAAGTTACTCAAAGTGTGATCTTTGTACAATTCTAAATTATCATAGTTTTGTTCTTTCAAATGCTATAGAATGAAAAGAGTTTCCTGCGAGACATCGATTAAACATAGTACGAGTCACTGAATTTTAGAAGATATATTGACTAAAGAACAAATAGTTCTGACTCCAAAAGTTCAAACCCTCAATTCACTAATTACAAGCAACTTAAATTTAACTTATGATTTAGAGGTTAAAACTATAAAACCCTTTTAACCACTTGTATTTAAAAGGGTTTACAGTAATTTAGTGACCTCGAACATCCAGAGTTCAAACTTTTTAATTAATGATGTACTTGAAATTGAAGGGTTTATGAAAGAGAATTTTATTGAATGATACTAAATATACTATGACCTTTTTTATTATATTACCTTCTCGTATCTGTCATCTAATTTTAAGTAAATAGATTACTTTCTTAAAGCAAGGGCTTGTTCGTAAAGTGCTTGATCTTTTTTGTTATAAGATCTAATTAATGCTTTTGTTTGTTCATCTACAATAGACTTGTTACCCGTACCTGTCTTATTATGCATTACAATCTCAAGAGTATTCCAATTTAATTTTCTACTTAATTCTTGAATATCCTCATCATAGTTTTCTACGGTACCAATAAAAAAGAAATCTTTAAGGTCAACCCCTTTTAAAAACTTTGACATCCTATTACAATTTCTTTCGTCTTGTGCATATTCAAGTAAAGAACGTCGCATTTTAGAAAGAATATTAAGTCCTTTTTTTTCTTCCTTTAATTCTTCATCCAATCGTTTATATAAATAGTAATAATTAGAAATAACACGTTCAACAGGGTCTCGTAACCAGGTAATAATAGGTGTATTGGGAGGAAGGCTCAAATGGTTATGCAACAAATCGATGGTAAAGTGCCCATGAATTACTGTTGTGTTTTTATACAGATAAGCTTTATTTGCAGGTATTTTATTGATTCTTGTCCTATTATCATTAATATCAATGCGTGTTACTTTTTGATGACCGTATTGCTTTTTTAAACTATGAATAAAGGAGGTTCCTGCTGTTTTAGGAATATGAATCGATACAAGTTTAACTTTTGACCAATCTGCATTGCGTTGGTGGGTTCCAACAAGGCGACGATGTATGTTAAGTAATGAATAGTATATATGCATAAAATCTATTTTCTACAGAAAGAATAATCAAACATTTCGATATCCTCCTTATAATGTATTCGTACTAGTTCTTCTAATTCATCATCATATGCTGTGCTGTAATGAATAATAGGTAGGCTTTGATTTATATGAGGTAACCCTATTTTCATTTCTAATATTTCCCCAAGCTTATTAACATCGGACGCTAAGTTTTCAAATCTCCCGATAAAGTCTATATCTATTTTATTATCAAAATTTTTGAGCCATTCTACTTGAGGCTTTAATTTTTCAAATGGATCATCGTATTGATTATTTAAAGTTGATTTTAACCATAATCCGAATGTATTTCCTTGCGTTTCGGTTGCTATTTTGTTTTTTCTTTGTTGGAATCGATATAAAGAATAAAGACGATCCCAAGGGTTGCGCACAAATGTAAATTTAAAGGTATTATCCCAATGTTCTTGACCTACAATATCAATAATTTCTTTTGCAAAATAATGTTTTTTAGTTTTACTGGATTCCCTACTTCTGTTAAACGCCATACTTGAAACCAAACTCGTTCCGGCCGTTTTTGTAATATGGATGTGAATGATATCGTCTCTCCTTTTTATGTAAAAAGGATAGGGTATTGTACGATTGAACCTTGAAAAGAAATCCATAACGCTATTAATTCATTTGATCATTATTTAGTATATGGTTTCTAATATAGTTATCAGGGCATGGAGAACTATACTATTTTAATCCTATCAATTTAAACATAAAATAAGACTAATACCTCGTCTATTTCTCTACGACTTCTTTGTCATAAAATGTAATAATACTTAAAATTATTTTAAAATTTTCTATCTCAAACTAGCGAGGATTAATTCAAATTATTTGAGCCTCATTTTATAATAGACGTAGTTAAGAACATGACAAAATCAACTATGCTGCTTTAGAACACTGATCCATGGGGACTTGTTACGCTTTCGCGAAAGCATACTAATTTTGATTCGCAATGCTTTTATTTTTTTATGTCTTGAATAGATGTGTCGCAAGTTCTTTTTGACTCGATAACCTGTACTCTTTATATGATTACTGTTTTACAATGATTTATACGATTTAAATAGATAGGGTTAATTTGCTGTATAGTCTTTTATTCCCTGAACCACATCAACAGTTGTATTTATTACTTTACCATTTTCTAATACAATTAACCTGTTGGCTATATCACTTATTTCGGTTAACCGGTGTGTAGCAATTATCAATGCTCTTCCCTTTTTAGTATATTCTTCTTTTAGAAATTTATAACATTTTGTTTTAAATTTTGAGTCTGAAAAACTAAATCCTTCATCAATAAATAAAATATCACTTTTTATAGAAAGAACAAGAGACATGGCGAGGCGAGTTTTCATTCCTGAAGAATATTTCCCTATAGGGGTGTCTATAAAAGACCCTATATCTGAAAAAGATATAATAAAGTTCATGTTTGCTTCTATTTCCTTACGGGACATACCATAATAAGCGGCTTTCAAATATATATTCTCTCTACCTGTCAATATTGGGTTAAAGCCTGATTTAATAGCAAATACGCTAATAATTTTTTTAATCTTTTTGTGATATTCAATAGTGCCTCTTTCTGTTTCATAGATTCCTGCCAGCATTCTAGTCAATGTTGTTTTCCCAGAGCCGTTGATACCCGCTAAAATGACAATATCGTCTTCGTAAATGTTAAAATTAATATCATGTAATGCCCAAAATTCTTTTTTACGCAAGGAAGAATAATCTGGTTTTAAGCCAAAGAAATAGGTAATAAGATCTTTTATACCATAGTACATATTATAGGTAAGATCTTTGCAAAATTTCTTATACAGACCTGTTACTTTAAGTAAAGGGATAGGTTTTAAAGTTGCCTCGTCAGTGCTCATTGATATTTGTTTGTTAGTCGTATTCATTAATCCCCTTCTCTTTCTAATATTCTTGCAGTATTAATTACAAAAAATCGAGTTAGTAAAATAAATAATAGGGTAACGCATAATGCACAAATTAAGCTAATCATTGGTTGGTATAACTCTCCATTTAATAATAGGTTTCTAGGACTACTAATTAAATACGTTAATGGATTGTATTTAATAACTTTTGCTAATAAGCCCGTTGAGATTTCTGGAGTATATACTACAGGACTAAGTAGTAAAAATAATTTGATAAAATTATCCATTAAAAATGTAAAGTCTTTTGCTAGAGCACTAAAAAGTCCAGTTAATAAACCAATTGCAGCTCCAAAAAGTTGGAGAGGCAGTAACACTATCGGAAAAATAAAAACCAATGGGTGTAATGAAATCCCAATGTACAAGAAGTAAGCTATGATGAAAATAAAAGGGATAAAAAATTTAATAGCTGCTACAATAAGTTCATTAAAGATAATTATATTAATGGGTAGTTTATTTACTAAAAGTGTCTTACCGTAGGTTATAAAGATTTGGCTACAATTTTTATAAGTATCAAAGAACAGGGCCCAAATGGTGGTACTCAATAATACAAAAGCTGTGTAAGGAATTTCCATTTTACCAGGCTCGAGTATGCCTGCACCTTTCATGAAAATCCATGTTAAAATTGCAAATACAGGAAGTATTAACAACCATAACCAACCAAGGAGTGACCTTTTAAGATCTGCTAACAATCTAAGTTTTATTAACTCTTGTAGTAAAAACTTCTTTGATTGTTTAGGGATAGTAGAGGTATAATTATCCATCTATCATTTCTTTATACAAATGTACATATTGTTCAACACTTTTATCTAATGGAAATTGTACGCTTTCTTTATATTGCCATTCTTGTTGTTTGGCTTTCTGTAATGCTTCAAGCAACCCTTTTGTTGTAAGTGAATCCATAACTATATACTGTCCACTCACAACTTCCTTTAAAGCCCCACAATGTGAACTAATAACAGGAACGTTTAGTGCGCAAGCTTCTGCAGCAACAAAACAAAACCCTTCTGAATACGAAGGTATTACAACAAAAGATGCTCGTTTTATTTGTTTATATAAGTCTTCTTTGGTTAAATAATGCATCACCGTAATCTGATTGATACATGGAAGGCTATTAATTTTATTTACTATCAGGTTATGCATTTTCTTTGGAAGTTTGGGTATAACCAGTGTTAGCGTAGCTTCAGGATTTTTTTGAAGAAAAATATCTGAGGCTTCTAATAACAGGTCTATACCCTTTGAAACTCCAAGTCTACCTACAAAAATATAATCAAGCGTTGTTCTTTTCTTTGTAGTTTTTACATCTGAAATAGCAATTTTAGCACTCAATTGCTTGATACTATTATAATCCAGCCCATTGTAAATCATATTAATTTTTGATGGATCAACCCCTGCTTTAATAAGTCTTTGTTGTGTGAATTTTGAGACGGCTACAATTTTAGAAAAAGGTAAATAAGACACCATCTGTTCAAAAGCACCATATAAAAATCTTTGTGTAAAGTTAAGATATGGCACTTTTTTCCATAAATCTCCCCAATACTCATGAAAAGTTAACACACTTTTTTTATTTCTCAAGCGAGATACTAGCCAAGTAGGCGGTGCTGCAGTATACGTTGTTGTATGAACTAAATCGAAATTTTTAATGTTTTTAAATATGCTTGGAATACTTTTTATAAAAAATGAAAAACGGTTGTTACAATTAACACGGTAAATCTCTATTCCCTCATTACATTCTCTTTGAGGAAGTTTTTTATCAAATCTGGTTGTGATTACCTTAATTTGATGACCTTGAATAGTTAATGCTTTTGATAATTCCCAGAACAAATGCTCTACTCCTCCAATATATGGGTGAAAATGTTCTAAAACGAATAATATTCTCATGAACCAACATCATCTTTATCAGCCATCAATAAAGATAGCTCTATAGTTAATTTTGTAATAGTTTTTTGTTGTTTTTTGTATAAATCGTAAAGTATAATTACTGCAACAAACAAAATACCAATTAAAACAAAAATGATGGCATTAACATTACTTTTAAAATCTAAGGTCTTAGCCAACCAATTTGTTGTAGCATCCGGGAATAATGCAATGATAGAAATAAACACGGCAAATAATGTACCTGGCCATACTGATTTCCATTTTGTTTTAAAATTATAAACCCTCCATAGTTGCCATAAAATGAAAATAACAGAGAGTAATGGTATTAGTATCTGAAATGTTCTAATGTTCATATAGTCTATTTTTAATTAAACGGTATGCAGTTTGTACTCCTTTCATCAAATTTTGTCCCTTACTTTGAGAGTATTTAGTGTATAAAACTTTAACAGGTGTTTCTACCAAATTTAGTTTCATTGTATTGGCTTTCCAGACCATCTCCGTACAAATACCGTAAGCATCTAGTTCAAGCTCTATATTATCTATAGCCACTTTATTTAATAGCCTGAATCCTGATTGACTGTCAGTTACTGTTGATTTACCAAAATAAGTAAACATATTTGCTACCCGATTATAGATAACCCTCGAGAATGGCATTTTAGACTTCTGCTCCAAAAAACGACTACCAATTACAATATCGGCTTTCTGTTTTTGTAATTCATCTATTAGCTTTTCAATTTCACTTGGGTAATGCTGTCCATCTGCATCCATCAAAACCATAAACTTAATACCTTTTCTTTTAGCAAAAAATATAGCGGCCCTTGTTGCAGCTCCAACGCCTCTATTTAAACATAAGCGTAATACTCTGGCTCCTGCCTCATGAGTAAATTTGCGAGTGTCATCCGTACTTCCATCATCCACAACAACAATATTTTTATAGCCACAGGACTTTAGCTCTTTGATGACATCTCCAACGACAGTAGCCTCATTATAAGCCGGTAAAAAAACCCATATGTCGTCTTTTAATATCATAACCATTATAATATTTCAAAAATAGCAAGATTCCCTTGTTCTACAGTCTTACCAACTAGACCATAACCTATTTTTGTTTTATTAGTTTTTGGATCAGTTCTACTCACTTTATTATTGGTCATCACCAATCGAATTCTATCCTTATTATTTAAAACTTTCACAAGCCTTGTTGCTTTATCAGTTAAGGATTTTTCTGGTGTTTGATCTATTGTTGCTACTTTTAAACTAAAAACAATGTACTTAACATTATTTAATTTTAAAACAGTTAAAAAATCATTTGGGTTCTGTAATTTATGACTCACTTGATCAAATAGATTTAGCTGATTGTCTTCATAAACTCTAGTAGTATTGTCTTTTATATGGTAATCCATAAATGTTCCTACACGATAGATTTTTGTTGAAATATCCTTATTAAGTACCTCAGCCGCTGGGGCAATAATAGATCGTGGATTATCAAAATTTTGATTGGTAACAAAATTATTGGAATAGTGACTTATAAATGGCTCGAAGAAAACGTTACTTATTTGGTTTAAGTCATTGTTGGCATTAGAGAAGTGTACTAATACATTCAATGTTACAAAAACTGAAAATAATATCTGAATTGACCTTTTAGTAAAGGAATCTAACCTCTTAGAAATAAAGAGCGAAATGTTTTCATAATAATGAGCAATCAGCAATGAAGATAAAGACCAAATGATCAAGGCATAATGTGGTATACCATTTCCGAAAATCCACCACAAAAATCCATAGGACATTATAAATATCAAAATTAACTTAACTGACTGGTTGAACTTTCGCCAGTTATCTTTTGCAATCCAAGCAAAAAGTATACAAAATAATATAAGAGCACATAAAGTTATAGGAAATGTCATTTCAGAAAACACTATAAATAATGGTTGGACCAACTCACTAATACTAGTTTGTAGCTTTAGAAATGGTAAGGAGATATCTTTACTTATATCCAGAAAACTATTACTTGAATTTGGATAAAAATTATTTAAATATTTTGCAGAATCTAGAGCAGAACCTTTAGAGATCATGGCAGCTTTCCAACTCAACAAAAGAACAATTCCAAAAACAAAAAAACCTATACTATTTCTTAAATCAACTATTTTTTCTTTTTTTAGGGACAATACTAATAATGGAAGAAAAAGTAGAAATAAAAATCCAATATCCACTCCTCTTTTATTTGGGATATTGATCCCCATGCTCACATCGTAGGGTAATGATAAATAATCATTTAATCCTGTTTCATATCCTAAATACCTAAGTATTTCTTCCCGCTTACCAGTATTCGTTCTATTTTTTTCAATTCTATTTTTAATATTCTTTTTTTGGTTTTTTAACCTTTCAAATTGATTTATAAAGTCCTCATTATCAAAACCTGAAACCTGCGCTTCTCCAAGGTATTTAATGATCCCTTCTTTATGTTGTTCTGATATTTTGTTTGGAATATTATTTTCGGTTAAAAAGGAATACTCATGGTTAAGTGGTTCTTGAGCTGTTTTTCCGTACAATATAGTTTTTGTAGAAATATTGCCTGTTTCAATAGTATTCTTAATCAGCCAGGGCATAAAACTCAGGATCATGACAACTAGCATGATGCCTATATTTTGTACTAACCGAAAACCGCTTACCCAATCAAATTTTTTGAAATAAAACAACAGTAAGCTAATGCCTGAAAGACTAAAAATGCAAACAATAGTAAAACGTTGCATCGAAGAAATATCTAAATAACCAAAAGTATTTATTTTCAATAAAAATAGAATTGCTACTGTAGTGAGCATTATCCCAAGATAGGCTTTGATTCCTCCCCATTGATATACCATCATTAATATGATTGCAATCATAATTAATACACCAAGATATTTAATCCCTAAAGCATAGCCCATTAAAAAGCCTAAAAGACTAAAAAACGTAATTGAAGTTTTGTTTCTTATTGAAAAATTATACTGAAAAGATTTGGCATAATTTAAAAAGAAAATTACAATAGCGATACAAATAAAAAGAAAACCAAGATCCACTTTTTCATCAATAAAATTATGAAAGCTAATAGCAGGAAGTGTATAAAAAATTGCTATTCCTATCCAAGCTCCTGTACTACTTAAAAAAATACGTCCTAGATGAAACATAGCCCATATAGAAAGTACGCCCATGATATGGGAAAGAAAAATAGAAAATGCCATGCTCCCAAAAAGCAAAGGACCTAAACTTGTAAATAGTGACCAATTATAAGCTTGTCCTCCTTGTACTAATGATTGAGAGTCAACTATGTTTTTCGTTATATTTTGATATAATGCAGCTCCATCGTAACCTAATGGGAAAACTTTTAGCATTCCTACTAAATTAAAAGCTGTAAAAATTAAAATGATCGCAATCACTGCAAATGTCCAAAAGGATATATTTTTGGTATTGATAGGATTCCAAAAAGCATATTTTATAAAAGACCAACAAACCTTTCGTTGCCATATTAATAACAGTACCAATATGGGAATGATTACCCAAGTTTGTAAGAAACTTATGGTGGCCAATCCCATCACTAATAAAGTGAGTATTCCCATTCCTAAGGCAATTCCTAGTATGAATTTATGATGAATATTTAATACCCCCTTATATGGTTTAAGAAATTTGTTTCCTGCTGCATAACAACATAAAAAGATTAAAAATGTACCAAGGTGAAGAGAAATACTATTAATAAAGAAGAACCCTTGATGTTTAAATGAAAAGCCATTAGATATTGATGCCTCTTCAGCAAAACTGTTATAAACAATCATTAATGCTATAAGAAGAAAAGTATATATCATCCACCCTCTCCATTTAAAATAACCCTTAGAAAATAAAAAGAAAACTCCTATCGAAATAAGAATCAGAATAAAAACTGTTTTAATATAAGGAGGATGGGTAGCTGCATAAATATAGGGAAAATGGTGTATCAGATAATTAATAAAAACCCATAGGACCCATAGGATGAATCCAAACTTCAAAAAAAATGTTGTCTTTTTAACGCTTAACATTATTTTTTTCTTTGGATCTTCGTTCTTCTAAGAATAGTAATTGTTCTGGAGTAAGCACTTTTGATTTTATTTTTTGAACCATTCTTCTTGTAAACATACTACAAGCGTGCTGATTTTTAAAAGTGGTTACTTGTGAAGCTTCTGCTAGCGCATTTATTTGATCAATCTGTTCCTTACTAAGTGGAGTTTCTAGATAATGATTATATCTTTCCATTAAATGCGCTATTACTGCGGCTTTATTCGCATATTTAGGAGGGTCGGTTTTACTAACTATTATTTGAGATTGTTTTTCTTGTAAGGTAGTTTCTGTTGCTACTTTTTCTGTAGGAGTATTGTTTATACTGACATCATCTTTAGTAGTTGCATTCTTTTCTTCACCACAGCCTATAATCAATAGCATTAGTACTACTAGTGCATTAAAATGAACTGTTTTTTTCATAGTATTAGTTTTGTAATTTAAAATCAATGTCACCTCAAATAGTATCGGTACAAAATAATGAATTATTAATCATTAATCATTACTGGCTGGGTAAACCTGTCAAAATTTTATCAAAGCCATAGTATCACAAGATTTCAAGATTTTAGGTATACACACGCTACATTAAATAAAACCGAGATAATCAATAATTGATAGATGGTTTAATCCTTTATTAATAGATAACCAGTTTTTATATTACGATCGTTTTGGTGTTTAAGCATAGTACTGATATTGTCATGAGGATTTCGTATTAGGTAATTTATTTTCGCTTTCGCGAAAGCAAAATACTACTCATTCACAATGTCTTATAATTTTATCATTTACTAAGAAACGATTCTTTTAGATCTCAATGACAACGTTCAAGATCACTGTAAAAACTAAATTAGATGATGACTACAAGTAATTTAATCAAAAGCATTTGATATAGTAGTAGTTACTTTCAGCATTTTGAGAATTAATTGTACAACTCTAAAAAGAGTATAGTCATTAATTATTATTAATATTGTGAAATAAAAACACCTTTACATAAGGGTAATGTTTCTACATATGATTTGGTTAGCTTCTTACCCCCGTTCTGGAAATACTTTTTTTAGAAATGTTCTTTTTGAAGTTTATGGCATCCCGTCAAGTTATTATCATTTAGGAAAAAAGAAAAAATTAGATCCTGATTTTGCTTCATTCCCTGTAGTTAAAACGCATCTTTTGCCTCATCAACTTCCCAAAGAATATCAATCGGTAAAATCAATTTATTTAATTCGTGACGGACGTGATGCTTCCGTTTCTTTAGCGCATCATCGAAAGGAAATTAAAAAAACAAAAAAAAGCTATTTGCTTAACCTTTTCGAAGTTATTTTAGGGGTAGGAGGAAGTTTTCCTGGGGGTTGGTCTAGGCATGTTAGTGATTGGAGCAATAATGCAAGCATTACGATTAAATATGAAGATTTAATAAATGATCCCATTACACAGATGGAACGTTTAAGAAGCATTATTAATCTACCTGAGCCTCAAATAGAGAAGTTACCAACATTTCAATCTCAAAAAAAAGGATTTTCCCAGTATGGAAGTGGAAATACAAAGGAAATATCCCAAAAAAAAGTAGTTGCAAACAAATTTTATCGCAGAGGAATCGCGGGTTCTTATAAAGATGAAATGCCAAAACCCTTTCAGTTATTGTTTTGGTTGAAGCATAAGAAACAAATGAAAATACATAAATATCACAAAAACGATTAAATGATTTGATTCGAATATTTTCTTACTAACCTCTCTAAACTGAACCATCTATTACAACTTCTGATTTCTTGTTTTCTGCACCCGTTTTACATGTGTAGCGTAGTAGTAAATAATAGAATCTATTATAGAATTATTACGTTATATTTTTGAAATCAATCTCCTCAATTATAATAAATAAAATATTAATTCTAATTATTAATTAAACAGTTTTCGAAGATTACCATTATAATTAACTGCATGAGCACTGCTTATCTTAGTGGTGTCAATACATTTATTTCTTGAAGATTGCGATAAGTACGAATCACCATAATAAACTTCTTTTCTTTCTTTGCTTCCATCTTTGTATGCGATGTCTAAAGCAAATTCGTCAGGGTTTAATTTAATGGTTACACAATCATTTTGACCTTTAAGTTTAAATATTTTAAGTTTGTCGTTGTTGACACCATTAAGTATATATTTTTCATTATTTAGGTTTAGCATTACTAATCCTCTATTTTCTCCTTTTACTTCAAAGCCAGATTTCACATAATTTTCTACTTTAAATTTACCCTTACTATTTCCTAATAAATACAATCCCATTATTCCATCTTGCCTTTCATATTGCGGAAGAAAATCGAATAAATTGCCTTGCAAAAGGATGTCTAGGTGACCATCTTCATTGAAATCTTCAGCGATAAGACCATTTACCACTGACGCTTGTACTTCATTTGGTAGATTTTGTATTCTGAATTTTCCATTATCGTTCCAAAGGATTATACTTTCAAATATATCAGCGGTAAGTGTTTTTCCTCTAGCCATTCGCTCAGACCCAACTAATTCTTCAGTAGTGGTCACCGCAAATTTGTTGTGAGATTTAAATTTTTTGCTGATAAAACTGTACTCTTTTCCAAGATCCTCAAGGAAATGGACTGGATATTCTTTACCCTCATAGTAATGTGATATTATGAAATCTTCATCGTCATTTTTGTCGAACTTTCCATGATGAATTTTCAAAGGCTCATCTTTTTTTGGTTTATACTTTACATTATTCCCTTGGTTTCCCAGTATGTAATCTATGTCTCCATCTTTATCTAAGTCAGCCCCTGTTATGCTATTCCACCAACCTCCTGTCTTTTCTAACCCTAGATTTGCACTAATATTTATTAGCGAATTCCCAGTATTTTCAAATACATTGATAATACTCCATTCACCAGCAATAATTAAGTCTTGATCACCATCTTGATCTATATCAGTCCAAAGTGATGTAGATATCATACCAATATCACTGAGATTAAATTTCCATTTTTCTGTAGCATCTTCAAATTTCCCATTGGTATTTATTAGTAAAGCACTTCTGCCAATGCGTGGATATTCATTTTTCAAGTATCTACTACCAACGAATAGATCTATATCTCCATCGTTATCTACATCTGCACCAGTAACCGTGCTCGTTACACTCTTAATATTGGGTAAGGCGTTATTGTCACGAGTAAAGTTTCCTTTGCCATCATTGATCATTAGATAATCTGATAAAGCATCGCTTCCTTCTTCGTTGTTTATATCTCCAGAGCATATATACATATCATTGTCACCATCATTGTCAGCGTCAAATAATAGCACGCCGGTTTCTTCAATTTCTTTATCTATTGAGAAGGAACCAATTTTTTCAATGTTGTCTTTTATTAGTGTATAAAATTGACCCGTGGAACCACTAGCTGCTGACACATAAAAATCTTCAACACCATCGCCATTAATATCTGATACTGCTATGGCAGGGCCAAGCGTACTATGGTATCTAGGCTTCAATTGGTCTTTACTGAAATCATCGTATTTATTTTCTTTATGTAGTATTTTATTGTTGACAAATACTTCGTCAAATGATTGGGATATTACATTTTGATTGCGAACGAGTATTCTTTTACCTGTTCCTTTTTTTAGTTCGATCTGGCGGTTAATTTTATCGATATTGAATTTTTCGCAACTATTATCAGGCCAAGTAATCACAATGCTATCTACCTTAGTATGTGTACCCAAACCAAAATGTGTTACTTTTTCTGAGCTGGATAAATATCCTTTCGTACTTGAGATATATTGACACTGAGTCGTGCCTTGACTATAGATATCTATTCGTGCATTTAATGCGTCCCTGTTTTTGCCTTCTTGCATTAAAGAGATTCTTAAATAATTATTTATAACCGATATTCTATCAGAGTTATTTCTATATATGAATGCTTCATCATTCATATTGTTCGAAACGATATCAAGATCTCCATCCAGATCTAAGTCAACGATAAGAGCGCCAAAAGAAGCCGTGTTATAATTAGTACCCCAATTATAAGTATTGTCTGTAAACGTAAGGTCTTTATTGTTACGATAAATTCGATTGATACTTTTGAAATCTAATGTTCCTCCTGATTCTATAAATGATTCTATGCCGTTAGTCTTTTTTCTTCTAAAATCAGCTTTGAATTGCGCCATTTTAGGTCGTTTATCTAATTCGGCTCTTTGAGGAAATCCATTCGCCACAAAAAGATCATTCCAGCCATCATTATCAAAATCAGCAGATAATGAGCTCCAACTCCAATCTGAAGATGCTACATTAGAAGCTCTAGCACGTTCTGTATATGTGCCATCTCCATTGTTGATATGAAGTGCATTTCTAAAAAACTGGTGATGATAATTAGCCAAGTGCATTTTACGGTAAAGACCTAAAGAGGCTTTGGCGTGTCCATAAGATTTGTGTGTTGAGAGGTCTTCCGATTCCATTTCCGATACAAAAATATCAGGATATCCATCGTTGTTAAAATCGGTAATAACACTTCCCATAGAAGAGAAACTCTGCTTGGTAAATGTACTTAATGACATATCTAAGAATGTACCGTCTTTTTGATTGATGAAATATTGATCTTGTAATCCCCAGTCATTAGTAGTAAATATGTCAGTCCATCCATCATCATTGAAGTCACAAGTGTTTACACTAAGACCAAAACCATGGTTATTAATTCCAGCTTCCATTGAGACATCAGTGAATGTCATATCACCGTTGTTTCTGTACATATGGTCACTCTTATTTATTCCAAGTTCTATTTTTTCGTGATTATTTATCTTTTGCCTGTCATTAAAATCAATTGGATGATTTAGTACATACAAGTCAAGATCCCCATCATTATCATAATCTAAAAAGGCCGCATGAGTAGAAAAACCAGAGTCAGCTACGTTCATAGCTTTACCCATTTCCTTAAAAGTCATATCACCTTGATTGATAAAAAACAAATTGGAGCGTAGTTCGGGTGAATCGACATTGTTAGAGCTACAGACATAGATATCCATCCAGCCATCATCATTGATGTCAACCATAGTCACGCCAGTAGTCCATTCCCCGTTAAATTGCCCTAAGTTAGATTTTGATGTAATATCTTCAAATTGTAATCCCCCTTTATTTAGATATAATGCATTAGGGCCTTTGTTTGCACTGAAATACAAATCAGGTAAACCATCGTTATTAATATCACCAACTCCAACTCCACTACCATTGTAATAGTTAGTGAAGTTCCAATATTCACTATTGAGTGCAACTTTATTATTGAATTTTATGCCTGTAGTCTCTCCAGTTAATATATCGAAGAGCTTTTCTGAATCTTCATTAAGAACTCTAAAACTATCTTTCTTTATCTTTGTATGATTTAGGTTTTTCATTTCTTTATCCCCAGAGCATCCTATAATACTTATACTCAGAATAAGCGCGATATATATCGAAATCGAACTATAGTTTGTTACTCTGTAGAACATTTTTATCTTCTTTAATCTTGGAATAAACATATGAAATAATTTCGATTTATTAGGGTATGTATTATCAAACAAGAAAAATACAGAATTAAAGTGCAAAGTAGCGCTAGATACATTTTTATTCTGTTTTCTAAGGTCAAGTGAAGATTTATTAATTTTTGTAGTTTTTGTCTCTAATTAGATAGTGTTCATGCCGTTTAGTGAGGTTATTTAAACATTCTATAAAATTTGTAGAGAGTAGTTCTTTGTTAGTGTCAAAGATAAACAGGATAAATAAATATCTATATTTGTTAGTGGGATGTTGCCTTTTAAAAAAATATGAAATGGGATTAAAATTAATTTTTTGTATAATAATAGGTATTCTGATGTTGGCTAGTTCTTGCAAGAAAACTGATAATAGTGATATATCAAATATTAAATCCGTTCAGACTAAGTCATTTAAGCCAGATATAATGATTGATTGGTGGAAAGTGATTTACAAGCATGTTGCTTACCAAAGAGTAAAGCCGCCTGTAGCATCACGTATATACTCATATATAGGCGTAGCGGCATATGAAGCTGCTTTGCCAGGTATGGTTGGTTATAATAGTTTTGTGGGGCAACTTACAGATCTAGATGATTTACCACGCCCAGATCCAGCATTAGTCTACGATTGGCCTACAGTAATTACACATACCGTTTATCTTTCGACAGATGAGTTATTAAAGAGGTTTGTACACGGTTCAGAAAGCGACTTTAAAGATCTTAAAAATAAGCAGTTAAACGCTCGTAGATTAGCCGTAGCTGAGGATGTATTTCAGCGATCTGAGAAATATGGAGAAGAGCTAGCTACTAAACTAATAGAATGGATTCGTAAAGATAATTTTGATGAGACTAGATATTATTCGTTTTACAAAATTCCATCGCGAAATAATAATCCAGAATTATGGGAGCCTACAGAAGCTACTTCTGATCCCTGTGAACCATTTTGGGAAAGTATTCGTCCTTTTTTCTTAGATAGTGGAGCGCAATGCCATATTCCTCTTAAAGTACCATTCAGTATAGAGCCTGACTCGGAATTTAGAGGTTATATGGATGAAGTATTGGAGTATGATAAGAATATGACAGAAGAGCAGAGAGAAATAGCGCTGTTCTGGGCAGATGATCCAGGCGAGACTTCCACACCACCAGGACACTGGACTTATATTATGAATTATGCTATTCAGCAGGAACAGTTTAATCTCGAACAAGCCGTAAGCACATATGCCTTAGTAGGAGTTGGGATTGCTGATGCTTTTATCGCGTCATGGTATACTAAGTATAAAGTGAATCTAGTACGGCCGAAAACGTATGCTCAAGAGTTTTTAAATATGCCGGATTGGGAGCCTCTAATAGAAACTCCTCCATTTCCAGAGTATGCCTCTGGACATTCAGTTGTGTCTACAGTAGCTGCTGAATTACTTACCGAAATATTTGGTGAAAATTATTCTTTGATCGATAGTACTCATGTTTCTATTGGTCTTGAGCCTCGTAAAATCACCTCGTTTAGAGATGCAGCTTTGGAAGCCTCCATGTCAAGAGTCTATGGAGGACTTCACTATATGTTTTCTATAGATGCAGGCATTGCGCAAGGTCTATGTGTCAAACAGACAATTGTAGATAAGATTAAACTCAGAAAAGACAATACACTCAATATTTCAAATAAGTAAGATGATGTTCAATCGATTTATATACACATTCGTTATTTTATTTATTGCTTGTTATTCATCTTTTTCTCAAGTAATCAATAAAGGAATTTTAGAAGAGAATCATAAAGGAACTTTAGAAAACTCAATTAATAATGCTGGTGGCGAATTAAGTCATGAATGGATTTTTCAATCCATTGATGGTGTAAAATCTAGGTATAAGCTGAAGCTTACTAGTGGTGAAAGTAGCAAAGAATATGATGTCCGTATAAGAAATCTCATAACCACTATGTATATCGCCGTAAGGTTGACGGATGGTGAGGGAAAGGTAACGACTCTAACCAGTGTTTACGACAAGGGAGACAAATGGCAAAGAGTAAAAATGGCCGCTAATAAAGAATGCCTTAGAAAGGAGGCGAAGTGGGCACGATACAATCAAATTATGAGTCTCGATGAGTTGTTAAATAACATTATTTTACAAATAGACACTAACTTGATGCTTGGATGCTATATCTAGATAGCCTAAATTCTGAATAGAATGATTTTCAATTCTTTTGATTTTGCCATTTTCTTACCCATAGTATTTAGTCTATACTGGTGTTTAGGTAGTCGTAGAGTAAAAGCTCAAAATATATTACTAGTCGCTGCTAGTTATTTCTTTTACGGTACGTGGGATTGGAGGTTTTTGTTTTTAATTTTCGTTAGCTCTTTGGCAGATTTTGTTATTGGAAGATTTATGCAAAAGTCTAACAAAAATAGTTATCGCAAAAGACTATTATGGCTCAGTCTTGGTCTCAATTTGGGACTTTTAGGCTTTTTTAAATATTTCAACTTTTTCATAGATAGTTTTGCAGATACTTTTTCATTTCTAGGGGTCACTTTTGATGAGACACGCTTAAATATTTTATTACCTGTCGGCATAAGTTTTTATACTTTTCAAACACTTAGTTATACTATAGATATCTACCGGCGAAAAATTAACGCTTGTAATGATCCCGTCGCGTTTTTTGCTTATGTATCTTTCTTTCCTCAATTAGTTGCCGGGCCTATAGAAAGAGCCAAAAATTTACTTCCTCAATTTGTCGACCAAAGAGTTTTTAATTATTCAAAGGCAGCGGATGGTGTAAGGCAAATAATATGGGGATTGTTTAAAAAGGTTGTTATTGCCGACAATTGTTCTCTGATAGTCAATTCTATTTTTTTAAATTATCAGTATGAAGATAGTCTTACTTTGTGTCTAGGTGCGTTTTTATTTCTTTTCCAAGTATACTGTGATTTTTCTGGATATTCGGATATTGCCATTGGCTTAGGTCGACTTTGTGGTTTTCATCTAATGAAAAATTTTAATTTTCCATTCTTCTCAAGAGATTTACCAGAGTTTTGGAAAAAGTGGCATATCTCCCTAACAAGTTGGTTCGTGGATTATATCTATATACCTCTCGGTGGAAGTAGAAATGGATTGAATACAAAAGTCCGAAATGTACTTATTATTTTCTTAGTTAGTGGACTTTGGCACGGTGCCAATTGGACTTTCATATTTTGGGGCGCTCTTTGTGGTCTTGCTCAAGTTCCATATCTATTGTTGGGTCGGAACGGGAGATATGTAACGTATGTGGCGAAAGGTAGATATCTTCCCAATTTTAAAGAACTATTGCAAATGTCAGGAGTAATTACTTTTATGTCATTTTCTATGATATTCTTTAGGTCTCCAGATATTTCAGTAGCATGGTCATACTTAATAGGAATATTGAAATTTGACTTTTCTCTTTCTGTTCTTGACAACTATCACTTTGTATTGCTAATAATGGGACTACTTGTATGGGAATGGATGTTTAGGAGTAGAGAGCATGGTTTGGAGATAGGTCACTTGACGACTAAAGTTAGATGGAGTTTGTATTCAGTTTTTATTTGGTTGATATTATTTAATTTTGGCAGCAATCAAGAGTATATATATTTTCAATTTTAATATCTTTTTGATAAACTTTAGACCTAGTAAATGAAAAAATTTATACGTAAAATAGGATTTGCATCTCTAGGATTAGTTACGTTCATGCTCTTTAATTATAGTATAAATAGTTACTTTATAAATCACCAACAAACCAAAGTAGATAGCAAAGTACTATTAATGGGAGGGTCACATATAAAATCAGGTTTAAATCCGATATATATGGTCAATGCCAAAAATGTAGCTACTCCAGGCGAAACATACTTTGATACTTTTCACAAATTAAAGTATTTAGTAAATAATCCAAATAATGATATTTCTAAGGTAGTATTTGGATTTGGACATAACAATATATGTGGCCTTAATGATGATAAATATATTAAGGAATCAATGTCTATTGAGTACCTCGGGCGTACTTATCCAATTATTCCATTTAATGAATTAAATAGTGTAGGAGTAAATAAAATTGGTTATCTGAAAACAATAATTCGTAAAATGTGCTTATATCCTAGTGTAAAACATGAAGGATTTATGGGTAAAGGATTTAAAGGTCGTTTACCTAATTTGTCTATGTCAGATGTTGGCAAAAGAGTTAACTATCACTATTATGAAGAGGGTGCGGTACGTAGAGAATCAGAAAGGGATATTAAATATTTGGACTCCATTATTAATTTTGCTGGTTTAAATAATATTGAATTAGTAGCCGTTAACATACCACAACGAAAAGAGTACTATTCAGCTATACCAGAACGCATAAAAAGAAGGTATGAAGAGATCCGAATTTCTCTTATTGAGAGAGACATTAGATTGATAGACTTATTGGAAATGGAACTAGATAGTAGTAGTTTTGCTAACCATGATCATCTAAGCAAAGAAGGAGCCAAAATAATAAGTAAAATTGTATCTGATTCTTTGTCTCTTTGGGAGTCTTTAAAGATTTCGCATTAGGTTTAAATAATAAATTATAGTCAATGACAAAATCAAATAACAAACTCTTATAGTAAGACTACAAACATATGCATTTGCCCCTCTTTTAATAAGGTATATTTGTATTTTAGTTAATTAAAAACTTTTTAATGATTTGGTTAGCATCTTTTCCAAGATCAGGAAACACTTTTTTTAGAAATATTCTTTTTGATGTATATGGTATTGAATCTAGTGAGTTTCATATGGAAACAGACAAAAAAGTGCTCAAGGATTTTTCTTCATTTCCTGTAGTTAAAACCCACTTATTGCCGCATCAACTCCCAAAAGACCTTCAGTCTATGAAATCTGTATATATAATTAGAGATGGTCGAGATGCTTTAGTTTCTATTGCCCACCACAGAAAAGACATCATCGCTCCTGGTTCTAATTATTACAAAAATCTGACGGAAGCAATCCTAGCAAGAGGAGGTAGTTTTTTTGGAGGTTGGTCTATAAATGTAGAGAAATGGGTAAACAAAGCAGACCTTGTAATTCGCTATGAAGACTTAATTAAAGACCCCATTGGTCAAGTAGAACGTCTCAAAGAAATAATGGAACTTCCAGAGCCTAATTTAAAAAAACTACCAACGTTTCAATCTCTAAAGAAAGGAACACCACACTATGGAAGTGGAGGAAAAAAAATAAAACATACAGAACAAAAAATAGAACGTGCTAATAAATTTTTCAGAAGAGGAATAGTTGGGTCTTATAAAGATGAAATGCCTAAAATATTTCAGCTATTGTTTTGGTTAAAAAATAAAAAGCAAATGAAAGCACATAATTATTATTGATTCACAATTTGTTTATGAAGATTGCCATACTTGCCGACTCTTTAGATAATCAAAATGCAGGTATTCACGTTTATACCAAATCTTTGATTAAAGAGCTGTTAAAAAGAAATGATGAACATGAATACATTCTAATTCGTCAAAAAAGAGATGAAAAATTACCTCATATAAAACAGATTGCGATTCCAAATAGCAGTTTGCCTATTGGTTTTGCATCGCTTAGATTGTTTTTTATAATTCCTTATATACTAAGAAAGCAAAAAGTAGATGTTGTTTTTGAACCCGCTCATTTTGGACCTTTCAATGTACCTAAAAGAATAAAACGCGTTACATTTATACATGATCTTACGCCTATTATACTTCCTGAATATCATCGTTGGCATAGCCAGATACTGCAACGGATATTTTTAAAACGAATAGTAAAGAATACACATTTGATTTTTACAAACTCTAAAAACACTAGTAAGGATCTAGAGCAGTATTATCCATTTACCAAAGGTAAAAACAAGATTCTTTTACTAGGAAAAGATAGTAGATTTCAACCCAGTGTAAATAAAGATTTAATTCATAATTTCGGTATAGAGCTACCATACTTTTTATCTGTTGGGACAATAGAACCTCGAAAAAATTTAGTGCGTTTACTTAGAGCTTACACCATTTTTATGAACGAAACAAACATACCACACGACCTTGTGTTTGTAGGTGGACTAGGGTGGAAAACTGAAAATTTCAAAAAAGAACTAGCAGTACATCCATATAGGGACCATATAAAAATATTGGGATATATAAAAGAAGAAGAATTGCCCATAGTATATAGCCATGCTAGCGCTTTAATTTACCCATCTTTATATGAAGGTTTTGGCCTTCCTGTGTTAGAAGCGTTAGCTTGTGGCACAGATGTAATATGTTCGAATACGTCCAGTCTACCAGAAGTAGGAGGAACAGTAGCGCACTACTGCAACCCACAATCTGTTGATGAAATAAAAGAGAAAATGATTAAAGTGTCTCAATTTTCAGTACCTGAACAGAAAATAAATAGTAAAAAAAACGTAGAACATGCAAAAATGTTTTCTTGGAAAAAACATGCTGATTCTTTTATAAATAATATTGAGATATTGATTGCAGATTAATTTTATACTGTCTTTGAAACTGACCTTTTACTTTTCAAATAATAGATGTGGTATTAAATCTACCTCCCTTTCTTTGGAATAACTCCAATCTAAGCATAATAAAACGTATTTGATAAGGTATAATCTGCAATAAATAGCATCAAAAATTCAAGGATTTAAAAATTAACACCCATTTTATATCTAAAATAGTATTACTATTATCTTAGGGAGGGTATCGAGAATACAGATTAGCTATATGTAAATAAACTCAGGTTATAAAATTAAGAACCCTTATGATAATTCTATGAGGTTATTTATTAAATTGTTATGCTTTCGCGAAAGCGTAAAAAAGGGATGAAAAAGAAATTTTTGATAAGTGATACACCCAACGTTGTTGTTTTAAAATACAATCTTTGTTAAAAAACCGTAAAATTTAATTTTTATTTATTTATTTTTGATTTTCGATCTTTTAAAAATTAATCACTTTAAGTAGTACTTCATCGTTTAATATAACCTGTAGAAGAAACTATTTAAATGAGTCATTAAGGTTTAAATTTTCATATCCTATTAAATTCAGATAAATTATGAAACTAACCAAACTATTTACTTCCTTGCTTTTGGTGGGAGTATTATTTTCTTGTTCTGATGAAGAACTAACTATAGAAAATACGAGCGCTGTGGGGAGCCTTGATCTTGTGGCAGATTTAAGTACATATACAGATACACCTCTTGGGATGTATAAAGGTGTATTTTCAACAGCAGATAGCCAATATCGTGGTACTGTAGAAATTAAGGTAATCAACGACGAAATCGCTAAAGCTAGTATTACGTATCTTAACGGAGTAGTTGAGTATTTTGATGGAACTGTACAACAACAAACTGAATTGACAACTGAGAGAGAAATGAATATAGTATTTAACTCTAGTAATTCTAGATCTTCTTCATTTGTTTTTACTGTTAGTGACGATGGATCTAATCCAACGATTACAGATGCAAATTCAAATTCAAAAGCATCTCATATTACTGTAGTTAAAGAAAACACACGTGGGGCTGTTGTGCCACTTACAGGATCTTTTTCTTCTGATGATATGAGTGTAACCGTAGCAAGTGGTACTTGGAGTATTATATTTAATACAGGTACAGGAGATGGTAATGACACAGATATTACAACACAGACGATCTTTGATACAACAGATTTTGGGTCTGCAACGGGTAGCGAGCAAAGTGGATGCACTACTACTGCTGGTGGAGGATCAACAACATGTACTGTAGCAGGAATGTACACATCGCAAGGAATTGATATTACTTGGAATGGAGCACATTCTTATACTACGGTTTCAGATTGTTCTACATCTTCAGGTACTTGGAGTACTTCTAATGGTCTTTCTGGAACATTTAGTACAGATGCGCAGTGTGTTTTCTCTTGTGAAGGAACACTCAATACGTTTCAAGGTGCTGCAGGTGGTGATATTTTTGACATTCAAACATTAAACTCTATTGCTACAAGTACATCTACTGGAACAATTGGTGTGGATGCAGATATTGACAATGTAACTCTTGATATCTTTCATACCTTTACTGCAGACTTAGAGATTACATTAATATCTCCAGTTGGAACTATGCTCGATTTAAGCTCTCGTAACGGAGGAGGTGGTGACAACTATGCATCCACTGTGTTTAGAGATGGAGCCCCTAGTATTACAACTGGAACTGCACCATTTACAGGAGAGTTCCAAGCAGAAGGAGGTACTTTTGCAGCTACTTTTGATACTGAATCTATTAATGGTGATTGGACACTAAGTATATTTGATGCTGTAGGTGGAGATACAGGAACATTAAACAGCTGGTCTATTGGTTTCTGTGATGAGACTATTGTAGATAATTTTGGGTCCCCTTTAGATCAAGATGCTGTTGATAGATCAAACGAAGAAATGGAAGGGCTTACCAAAAAAGAAATAAAAAGACTTGAAAAAATGAAAAGTCTTACCAAAGAAGAAATAGAATTAAAAAGGCTTAAAGAGAAAGGATTAGAATAACTTAACCCTTATATCTTTTACCTAATCTTAAATAACCGATATAGGTAATCAATACATTTATTAAAGCTGAACAATAATATCATTGTTCAGCTTTTTTATTTGTACTGTTTTCTTTTAGGATTTATTTGTGTATTTGTATTGGAATGCAACCTCTAAGACACTTTTGAAACATGTTCTTACCAACAATAGTAATAGTTCGTAGTAAGATAGATATAAAGATTTGTATTATAGTAATTGCTCGAATTTTGCTCTTTTAAAATTCGAGAATAGAAGAGGGTTTCACGCGATGCACCAACTCAACATATTTTTGTACATGAACTTATTATATTATTAGATGTTACTATCTATTTGAATAACAGAAAAGTTCAAATCTTTAATTTTTTAGTTTCAAGAAATTTATAGTGAATTTTAATTTTGAAGCTAAAACAACAAAATCCTTTTAAACACTATTGTTTAAAAGGATTTAATATATTTTGTAACCTCAAAGAGATTTGCTCTACATACCCCTCAAAGCGCCGCTTTGAAAATAGTTCTTAAAGCAAAACGCTCAAGCAAGCTTAGCTATTATAATGAGTATAGGATTATTAACTTTTAACAATGTCTAGTTTAAGCTTATTAAGTCAAACAGAGATGGATTATTTTAACAGAACCTTATCCAAAGATAAATTAGAAGATTACAAAGGGGCAATTGATGATTATACAAAAATTATTAAATTAGAGTCAAATAACAAAAGGAGTTATCATAATAGAGGTATTTCTAAAGCTAAATTAAAAGACCACAGAGGGGCGATTTGTGACTTTACAATGGCTATAGAATTAAGTCCTAATCTTGCTTGTAAGCTTCCCTTAAAACCGGACTGTTTTAAACTAAAACCCAATCAAAAAGTTCAAACCCTCAATTCACTAATTACAAGCAACTTAAATTTAACTTATGATTTAGAGGTTAAAACCATAAAACCCTTTTAAACACTAGTATTTAAAAGGGTTTACAGTAATTTAGTGACCCCAATAGGATTCAAACCTACACTTAATGAAGCATATCTTATATAAAATTAATCTTAATATTTAGTCAATAATTAATCCTATATCTTCATTCAAAAAGTTCGAACTCTGTCCGCCCGACTCCACAATTAAGCACAACTGCGTTGTGCCTTAAAACATAAAAAATCTGACAAGCTCGCTTGATCAGATTTTTTTGTTTTAAGGCACCTAGCCGGAACGGATAGGCAGTGGTATTTACAGAATGGGATTCCAAGGCCCACCGAAGGTAATGCGCCCGACTCCACGATGGAGCATAGTTATGCTCTGGATGAATACATAAAAAAACCTGACAAGCTCGCTTGATCAGGTTTTGTTGTTTTTAGACAGCTGGAGGAAAAGGACTAGATATGCGCCCCTTGATTGGAAAATATAATTTCTTAATATCCTCATCAACTAGTAAGAACAAAATACGCTCAAAAACAAAATTTCATTTTCAAACACTTGCAATTATTAGCAAACATTCTCTGAGCAAACACAGCCAGGAGCAAATGAATTATCGCAGGTATCGTCGACTGGACATCCTTGGCTTTCACATATTGTGGCTCTACTTGGATCATCTGGACATTGTCCTGCAAATTCTGAATTTCCTAATTTACCACCATAAACTTTATTAAGATTGAAATTAGAGATTACGGTTTTGTTTAATTTTAAATTGTTTAGATTCTTTTTTTTCATTGTATGTTTATTTAAAAGGTTATTAAAAATAAGTCACAAGACTTTTATACCCGTTCCAACAAACAATACTTTGTTACCCAAAGATTTTGTTTTTTAATTGTTTTAGTATTTCAATTACTCATCTACTCATCTACTCATCTACTCATCAAACAACTACACTAACATAAAAAGAGCCTAGAATATCATCATCCTAGGCTCCATACAAATCAATCAAAACTAATTCTCCTTTTTCAATCAATTATTGTAAAGACTCCGGTCATAGCACCGTGAAATTCACAATTATAAAATAACGTATCTGGAGCGGTATCTGGAACCGTGAAAGTGATCGTCGCTTGCGAAGCTCCATTATTGGTAACGCCTTGGTCATACGTATTATCTGTCCCTGTACTTTGAACAGATTTTATAAGAAATGGATGTCCTGGCGTATTTATGACAAACTCATAGGTTTTTCCTCTTTGTAATGTAAAATCTGGATTTTCTGCATTTTCTAGATTTTCACTATTAAATATATAGGCAGTAGCTCCTTGGTTGGTGACATCATACGTCGCTGCCACCGTGTCTTCTGGAGCTGGTGCAGGCTCTGTATCTTGATTAATGATAGGCCATACCCCTGCTGCTGGAAAACCAACACCAAAATTATCTCCTCTCTCTTGATCTTGACCAAAGTAATAGAGCGGCCATCCTTTATAGGTTACTTGCTGACGACCAAACACATCGATAGATCCAAATCCTGCTACATTGAAGATACTAGGTACATTTGACACGTTCAACTCTAAAATGGGCCACACACCATTGTTAGAAAAGTCTGAAGCCGTAAAGTTATTAGTCCCTGCTTGATCATTACTAAAGCGATAAATAGTTCTACCTGATCCGCTTGTCATATAAAAAGTATCTTCATCACCTGATGTATAGGCACTTGTTAGATTTGTTTCATTTCCAGAAGCATCTCTTCCTACTAACTGGGCTTTTGCAATCATAATACTGTAATCAGGCTTTGCCACGTACCAAGTATCACCAGCACCATCACCATTAATATCACCAGCAGTACCGTCGTTAGAAAAAGTATATAAAGGCCATCCTCTATAGGCAGTTTGTTGTGATCCGTCTTCACGATTTATAGTGCTAAAATCATTTGCGTTAAGACCACTATCAAGAGAAAGGTTCTCTGCAAAAAAAGCAGGCCAAGTATCTGCACAACCGCCATTACAGTTTGATGTTCCTTTACTATCTAGTGCAAAGAAATATAACGTAAAACCATCAACATTCGTCATCACATTCCCAAAAGTGGCATCAATACGTAGTCTCACATTATTATCTGCTACTACTGGAGGTATCGTCACATCATCTGAGCCTCCATAATCGTCATCGCCACAACTTAGTAACATCAAAAAGGCTAAGGGTAAAAAAAGTAAGTTTTTCATTTTGTTTTATTTTAAAGATTAATTTTTGTGTTGGCTTTCGCCAAAATTGTTTTCAGAGATGCAAACTTTTGCACATCTGAGAGGTAATTTTAGTATTCATTTATAATCGCACATAACGTGCGCTAAGCGGCGCATTCACACAAGGGAGTTTGACAATCATCTTTCTCTATGATATCTCCTAATGGAGGATACCCTAAAGAGGTAAGTGTATTAAGTACCTCTGACACTTGGTTTGCTCTCTTAAAATTAAATACAACCAAGGCGTCTTGAGGGTATACAATTACGTTACTTATGTTTTGGACTTCCATCATCTTTGTTTTCACTTTATCCACACATTGGATACAGAATTTATTTTGAACAAAAATTCGTGCTAGACTTGTTTTCATCATTCAATTACTTTTGAAATTAAGCAAATGAAATTGCCGTAATAATACTTCCTACCCATAGCAGGAAAAACAAGATGCCTTTAACTGAAATGTTTTTTATAGTGCTCATAATGATATGTTTTAATTAAGGTTATTAACTTTTAGTAGTTGTTTGCCTACTTATTTTGTACACCACAAAAGAATAACAAACATCTCGTTAGCTCACTAAAAACCTATACGAACGGGATGTTTTGAGTTTAAAAAGGAAAAATTAGACCTTAAAAAAATTAAGAAAATGAGAAAATTGATGATGCGGTGTCTAAATTGAAACAGGGTGACAGATTGAAAGCAACAGTACGCAATGCGTCTGCATAAAATGATTGTGCTCAACCTTTTTCTAGAGAAAGAGAATGAAAATATAATTCAATCACAACTCAAATGAGCTACGTATTTGAATATATTTTTATGATAGTATCGATAATCTTAAAAAAAAGCCATTTGTACTTTAGTGAGAAAATTTATATTTCTCAAGCTATTAAATCGATATAGAAGATTGATCTTTAGTTTAGAAATAGCTTGTTTGTGATAGAAAGAAAAGAGACTTTATTCACAGGGCTATCGTTTGCTTTCGCGAAAGCGAACATCTACTTTTTTAAAACATGAAATACAAAAACTTATCCTTTCTGAGCTATACATTCAAAATCGAATGAGACTTGTATGCTTTTTGCAATATTTGGAGAAAGTAACTTTGGAATTTTTATGTTGTAATTTTCTATGAATACTTCGGTGATTCCTGATAGGATAAAAGATTCATTGGCACTACCTATTTTAACTTTAAAGGTGAGAGGGGCTGTTTGATTCCTTAATGTAAACTGACCTTTAATCATTCGGATTTGAATATCAGACTGTGTAGGATCAAAATCAATGATTTTACCTTTAAATATAGCTTTGGGATAGAAATCTGATTCTATATAACTATCATTAAAATGGTCACGCATTAGTGTGTTTTTAAATACAAATGCTCTCATTAATAGGTGTACAACAATATCACCTGTATCTGTATTTAAGGTACATACTGTTTGGTTATTAACGGCCTCTATATTCTCTACATCTGTATGTGAAAAGAAAGCGACTTGACCAAATCTAGTCATATAGTTACTCGTCTTTTTTTGAGAGATCGCTACTGAACTTATAAAAAGAAAAATAAGTACTACGTTATTCATATACATTATCTACAAAAGAAGATCGCCTAAAAAATTAGGCGATCTCTTATATCACTAAGCCAATTATAATATCTCACTAGAACAATTATGATTAGAGAAAATTCTTATTTAGCATCTTTAAATCGTTTACGTAGACCTAGGTATGCTCCAGCTGCAAGACCAAGACCTAATAAGCCATCTATAGGCATTGAAGGTGGGACATCTTCTACATCGTCTTCAAATGTAATTTGTGAATTTATAGCTACCGTTGTACTTGCCGTTGCATGGAGAGATAGCATCAATCCAGCAATTAGCATCATTGTTTTTATAGTATGTATGATCGTTTTCATTATATCTGTTTTTTTTGATGAATTATTATTGTTTGATAATTCTACGAGTTATACTACCAGCATCACTTGTAAGGGTCACAAAATACACTCCTCTGGTAAGGGTATCCATTGCTTGGGTAGTCAATGTGTTTCCTGCGAACTGTAATTGTTTATTATATAGTTGTTGCCCTAACATATTGGTTACTTTTACATTTACTTCTTTACCGCTTAAATCTGTCGATATAATTGTAAGTGCTCCTTCTCCCACTGGATTGGGGAACATCGTAAGAGTAAACGTCTCATTATCTTCTGTAGCTAATGCCGCTTCCGCGAAAGCAAAACTAAAACGATCACTTGCTGAACTCTCATCTTCTGAGTTGACTGCAAAAGAAATCACATTCTCACCTTCTACAAGTGCTGTAGAATCTCCTGTAAAAGCATCAACCAAATAAGCCGTCACCTCTCCTAAAGAAGCAATGTTTACGACCAATGTATATGCCGCTACTCTATAGGTCGTATTTACTAAAGGAATCACTTCTCCTTCTTCTGGCATAAAACGACGCTCAATACTTAAAATAGTATCTCCATTAGCGATTGCCATAGATTCATCTTGATTAAAGAACTTGGAAGCATCTTCTAAAGTGATGGTATTACTATGATCTGGGGAGAAAAAGATGCCAAAGCTATCTTGTAAAGATTCACCTGCATTAAATGCTTCGCTGCGGTATAATTGCCCAATGATGTGTGTCTCTTCTAATGGACTTTCTTCTGTAAATGAAGTAGTTGTGTTTTCTCCAACAGATTTACTGGTTTCAGTAAATAAAATGGATGCAGCTCCCGCAGTAGCGGTCGTCACAAATCCTGCTTGACCAGGTTGTAAAAACTGATTGGCTGCAGACATAGATGTATTGGTTCCCGATGGAAGTAGTACTGTCACATAGGCACCGCGTTCTCCTAATGATGGATCCCACATAAAATATTGATTGGCATTCACGTTGGTAGAGGCTGCCGTTACTGCGGTCATATCTACAGAGGCTTGATACGGATTTCCGAAGAAATTAAAATCGCCAGCTACCGGACTAAAATCTGTCTGGCTTACATTGCCTATCGCTAGATTTCCTGTGGCTCTTAAAACTGTTTCTGACGGTGTTGGTGTGTTTGAAGTTAAATCTGTATCACGATTCCCGCGGATAAAAAGACGGTATCCTTTTCCAGCAGTTAAAACATCGGTGTCTGTATTAGTTACTGCCTCCCAAGCTTGTCCTACGTTGTTTAATACGAACATAGAAATGTTATCTGTAGCTGTATCATCAAAACCATTGGCTCCTGCATCACCTCCTGTGATATGCGTTCCAAATCCTGGGTTAGGATCAAGGTTGGTTCCATCTACATTATTTACTCCTTCTTGCCAGTTGGCGTTGATTGATGAGGTGGTTGTTACTGCACTGGTTGTTAATCTAAATGCGCGACGACTAGACATATATCGCTCTGTGGTAACATCACCTATAATCGCACCATTTACAACCTCATCAAGCATTGCTGTTGTGGATGCGTTACTTTTAAAAGTAAGTGTACCACTAGATACATCTAAGGTACCATCTGTAAGAGTAACTGTACTCAATACATCTACATTCCCTGTGAGTGTAGCATCTGCAGTTCCAATTTTGTTTACGACAAGATTTGAAACACTAAAATCTCCTCCTATAGTTTGTGCAGCTGCACCAGAAATAACAATCGTCGATTGATCTGCCGTTAAGGTACCTGTAACATTAAGATTCCCGTGAAAGCTCAAGGTATTTCCAGCAATATCAAGAACACCACCACTAGCGATGGTCACATTATTGGCAATCACATCTCCTGTAAAAATAGCATCGGGAGATAATACTTCAATATTATCTGCTAGAGTTGCTACACCTTCTGGGGGTTGTGGGATCCAAGCATCATTTTCCCATACAAACGTAATACCATTAAAAATAACCGATCCTGAACAATCAGGAGAATAATCTAAGATCTGACTTCCTGGTTCATTAAAACAATCTGCCGTTTGAAAACTAAAACCGACTAAAGGGTCAAAAGGTCCACAGGCTGTAAAAAATTGATCATCAAAAGGATTGGTGGCATCAAAACACACCGAAGGATCTTCTGCCGTAGCGCCTGGTAGGAAACGTATTTTTACGTGTACCAATGCTACCTGTGTTCCTGCTGGAACATTATCTCCATACATCCCACCACTCGCATTTTGTTGCCAGATAAAGGATACTTTAGAATCTGTAGTATCATTTGAAATAAAGCTTGTATAATTTGCGCCTAATGGGACAGGAGTTCCACCGACATCGACAATGGTTTGCCCGCCTAATAAAGACGTATCTGGACGCTCATAGGCAATAGCGCCATTGTTATTTGCCTGTATTCCAAAAGCATCAGGGTTATAATCTAAAAAAAACTGACCTGAGCCCAAACTAAAGGCGACATCGGAAGAGATCATGACATCTACTTCATAAAAACTATCCATGCCATCGGTGGTGATTTCTGGATTTTCAAAAGAAAGGGTAATGTCCTGAGCACTCATTGTAAAGAACGCTAGCAGCAACGCTATACCAAGGGTAAAATGTTTCATCATGAATTATATTTGTAGTTATTATTTGTGTGTTTGCTTTCATACTTCAACACGTTGAAAGCATTATTAGAATTATTATGTGTGATATCTTTTGTAACGTCTAGCGCACTAGATGTACCACCTGTAACCGCTACCTCGTTGGGAGTGGTAGCGATTACATTGTAGTCTACTCCATCTACCATAAGGGTTTGGGCAAAACTCGCGGCGGTTACTAAAAAAAATAGAATATTGAACACTCTTAATTTCATTTTATTATGCTTGTTGTTTCTGTGGTGCAATACTAGAACCCAGATGCCTTTATGAAAAAAAAATATGCTTGAAGGTGAAAAAACACCTCTGAACGGGAATAAAATAACTTGGTAATTCTCCCTCTCAATAGTACGTATTCAGCTTGTTATAAACATTCGCGTAAAATTAGTTCTATCCTTATGGGAACACTATAACAATACCGCATAATGCTAGTATAAAACCGACATTAACACTAAAGGATTGTAAAGCTATTCTAGAGTTTATGGGTACGAAGTTGAAATTTGAATTGTCGATTTTATAAAACATAACTATAGGAAGTATAAACGTGACTCTAGGCATTTTGAAACACACGGTAGGAATTACTTTTAACATTTTCAGTGGTATCGCTATCTTAAAGAAAGTTCCAAAAATATCAACGGTGATACCCCTATAGTTTCTCATCATTAATTGTTTAAGAGTATAGGTGCTTAGTACGCTTTCGCGAAAGCAAAAAATGGCCTAATCCTTACCCCAAATAAGAAAGAGACCATCTTTTAAACCAACATATAGTTACCTTTTAATCAATTGCTTATGTAGGGTCCCTAGAGCACTTTCTATACGAACAACATATACACCGCTAGTTATATCTGAAATGTCTATCAAAATTTCAGTTAACGCTTGAGACTGCTTCTTGCTTGAGACGAGTCTCCCAGCTAGATCGTATAAAGCAATGTTAGTAATCCTGATTCCATTAGGGTTAGAAATAAATACTTGATCACGTGCAGGGTTAGGATACATACTAAGGCTACTATCTATCGCATCTTCTACGCTAAGGTTATCATCTACCGTAAGTTGAAATTCACAACAGTTTTCATTCCCAAAGGCATCGGTAGCACATAGGGTAACGGTGTAGGTACCAATTTCGAGCAATTCGCCCGGAAGCGGATCTTGCGTAAATACGATTACTGGATCTGTACAATTATCGATGGCAGATGCATCGCCTGTTGCAAAATAATCAGGCACTTCAAAAGTGGTAGCGCCCTCTTCTAAAACACTTATCTGATCTTCAGGACAGGTAACTTCTGGTCCTAATGTATCTTCTACGGTCACCGTTGCTGTACAGGTGGCTGTATTACCCGAAGTATCGGTCACCGTAAGACTTACCGTATTAGCCCCAATATCATCACAGCTAAAAGTATCGATATCAACACTCAAAGATGCAATGCCACAAGTATCTGTACTACCACCATCTATAACTGTGGCTGTAATACTTGCATTTCCATTTTCATCCAATTGTATTGTGATGTTTTGACAAAGTGCAACTGGCGCAATACTATCTTCTACAGTCACAGTCGCAGTACACGAATCACTCGTATTATCAGTATTGGTTACGGTAAGTGTGACTGTATTCTCTCCAATATTGGAACAATCAAAACTAGCTATATCGATGGTTAGCGTATCTACATTTGTAGAACCCCCATCTACTTGCGCAGCAGTAATGGTTGCTACGCCATTTTCATCCAGTTGCGCTGTTATATCTTGACATACAGCCACTGGAGTGTTATCAGGTATCACAGTAACCGTGGCTTCACAACTTGCTGTAAGACCACTATCATCCGTTACGGTTAACGTCACTGTATTGTCTCCAATATTTGCTGTGGTAAAGGTGTCTTGAGAGATACTTAAAGAAGCAATTCCACAATTATCTGTACTACCATCATCTACTTCTGTAGCTGTAATACTCGCATTCCCATTTACATCTAATTGTACTGTTATATTTTGACAAAGTGCTTCTGGAGCCAACGTATCTTCTACAGTAACGGTCGCCGTACAAGAAGCACTACTACCATCTAGATTGGTCACGGTAAGTGTGACTGTATTCTCTCCAATAGCATCACACGTAAACGCGTTTATATCGATAGTTAACGTATCAATATCTGGATCATTAGGATCACCCACAAAAATAGCTTCAGGAGTAATCGTTACGGTTCCATTTTCATCTAATGGTACCGTGATATCTTGACACGTAATTTCAAATACCTCAGGAAGGCTACAATCTGGGGTATAATCAAAAATTTGAGATCCTGTTTCATTTTGACAATCTGCGCTCTCAAAATCAAAAGCTACTAGTGGATCATAAGGACCACAAGCGGTAAAAAATTGATCATCAAAAGGATTGGTGGCATCAAAACATACTGCAGGATCTTCTCCCGTCGCTCCGAGAAGAAATTTTATTTTTACATGTACAAGTGCTACAGGAGTTCCTGCTGGCACATTATCTCCAAACATACCGCCACTGGCATTTTGCTGGAAGATAAAAGACACTTTATCATCTGTAGTATCATTAGATATAAAACTGGTGTAGTGCGCTCCAAGTGGTACGGGGGTTCCTCCTACATCTACAATTACTTCTCCACCAAGTAATGAAGTTTCTGGACGCTCATATTCAATAGCGTTATTATTATCTACTTGTGTCCCAAATGCTGCAGCATTATAATCAAGAAAAAACTGACCAGACCCTAGACTGAACGCTGTATCTGAAGAGAGCATCACATCTATTTCGTAAAAAGAGTCTTCTCCCTCTGTGGTGATTTCGGGGTTTTCAAAAGAGAGTGAAATGTTCTGGGCATTCATTGTGAATACTGACAGGAACAAGGCTAAAAATAAATAAAAGTGTTTCATAGTGTGTTTTTTAAATTCTTAATTGTAAGGGTTCGCTTTCGCGAAAGCGTATGCTGAAAAAAATTATTGATTTTGTACTCACTTGTAATTGGATCGCTTATTTTGACAGTAGCAAGTCCTATTAATTTACAATTGCAATACTCTTAGTTTGTCATCTACTATTAAAAAAAAAGTTAGTGAAAGTGAAAAATGTGGTCTAAAAAGGAATAATTGATTATAAAACTTTTTTGTTCTACATAGGGCGTTTCTTCCTTGTCATGTATTCACTAAACAAAGAAAATTGTTATAGGTTGAGATTGCTAAAAACAGAGGGTATCAAAAAGGTAGTGAAACATAAATGCTTTATCTTCATTTTGTTAATTCTATAAAACAAGCATGTTATGATTTCTGCTTTCACGTATAATTTGAATTTGATATATGGTGCGTATCTTAAATAACACCCGTTTCTTTTAATAAAAGACATTAAAACCTTGAGCAAGCTCTGGACATTAAAAATCAACCCATGGGTCGAAGTAGTAAACCATAGATCCCACTGAAAATCGGGATGAGCCTGCCAGCTGGCAAAGGCAGGTTCAACTAGCTATTTTTAGGTATGCTTTCGTACTTCGACAAGTGTTACACTGAGCTAGCCTGTGCTGAGCGAAGTCGGAGTATCGAAGTACTTGACTATCTCATTTTCTAATAACGTATTTTTTAAAATAGAGTACTACTCTATTTTAGAGTGTTACTCTATTTTTTGTTTGAGGTATTTTTAAGCGTTTATTAGTGAAACGCTGTTTTTAAAACGTTGTGAAGCAACAAATTTAAAATAGCTAGTTGAACTAATCCCGCTTTTTCAGGGGGGGTCTCAAGGTGTAATACCTCGAGGCTTGCTTCGGAAATTGAAAAATTATATTCCTTGAAAGCAAAAAATGGCCTCACCACTACTAGCGGAAAGACCATCTTTTAAACTAATTACTCCTCCTTCGCCTTCGCTTCGGCGGATGAGAAGATTACCTTTAATTCTCCGACGCTCTGCGTCGAAATGAAAAAATCAAATCAACTTAATTCTGATATATTTAGATCAAGTTGATTTATTCAAATTGCTGCACCGTTCCAGAATTGCCTAGTATGAGTATCTGTATATCTGAATTGAGGACAAAGCCATTCATATCTGTATCTGCTAAGAATTGTTTTATTGAATTTTATACCACAAAACCTAGCATATCGCTACTAAAATTATTCAATCCAAAAGTACCAAGAGTAGGGATTGATTGCCTAAAAAGTGAAAGGCTCGAATGAGGCTCGATTTTTACAAGAATCTGATATTCAATTATATAAATATTTATTGTTTGCGTAACTACAAGCGTGAATGTGAAAAATCAACTTTAAGGCTGAAAGAGTAGCCTTACTTTTAAAAAGAAACCTATAAATGGATAAAAAAATGAATGTTTATAGAAACAAAAAGATCAATAGCTCCCAAATGTTATGTTGATTGGGTTTTAAAATGAAGATGATACTACACTTCCCAAATTCAACGTAGGCATCGATTTTACGACCACCCTATTTTACCTTATGTATATTGCTCAATATGAGCGATCATATCAGTAGCTGAGTCGATGTCTAATTTTTTTCGAATACGATATCGTTTGGACTTCACCGAAGAAATGGTTGTATTCAATACTTTAGTTATATCATTGGTTGTCAGCCCTAGTTTTATAAGATATAAAAGTTGTTTTTCTTTGGGTTTAAGTATAGGGAACTTTTGATCTAAAAGAATTTTAAATTCCATTTCTACTTTATCTACATAGGATTGCAGACTTATCGTATCTTTTTGTGTTGTTTTTTCAGAGAGTAAAGAAACAGATAAGGAACGCAGTGCGAGTTTTCGTTGAGTTTCATTTTCAAAGGTGATAATCTCTTTGATATCGTCTAAGGTTTTATTCAATACTTCTTCTGTAATGGAATTTTCTATGACTACTTTTTTGAGTTCGTTTTCTCGATTCACTAAAGCGAAATCGGATTTTATTTTTTCCATTTCCTTTAAAGCGATCTCTTTTTTAGCAAGGATGATTTTTTGTTTTTTGTCTTTTACTAAAAAATAAACGATGAATAGTCCCAAGAGAAGTACTATAGATAAGAGGATGAAATAAAGACGTTTCTTGGATTCCTCAGCCTGTAGTGCCAACGCAGCGACCTCCTTTTCTTTTTCAAATTGATAGTTTAAATCTAAGGCTGTAAAGCGATTTAACTCTTCAATGTTATGGATAGAGTCTAAATATGTAATGGAAAGTTTGTAATCTTCATACGCCTTTTTATAATCTCCTTTGAGTTTATGTATTGTATGTCTGCTATAGTACTCGTTTTCTAATTGCCTCTTATTGCCGATAGCTTGTGCATAAAAAATGGCACTATCTGTAAGTGCTATCGCTTTATCATATTCTTTAAGCTGTCTATACGTGTACCCTAGGTTCTGAAAATGTGAACTTAGCGTTTTATAATCTTTTTGATTCCGCGCTATTTTAATACTTTCCTCAAATAAAGGAATGGCTTTCTCATATTTTTTCAGCCCAACATATACGAAGGCCATATTTGAATTTGTAATGATAAGAGCATTCTCAGACGGATCTATATCTTTGGCCTTTTCTAGGTAATATAAAGCAGAATCTGGTTGCTTAAATTGTTGAAAACCTAGCCCCAAAACATTATACGTCATGGCAAGATCATATGAATATTCTTCTCCTAAAGCTTGCCTAATTTTTATCGCTTTATTGATATAGTATGTTGCTTTATTTTCATCATCCTTTCCATAGTATAAATATCCTAGGTTATGATATGAAATTCCCATCCTTACGGAGTCTACAATCTTTTCTGCAATTTTTACACCCTTTAAAAAATAGTCCAATGCTTTTGCTTTATCACTTTGATCCTGCGCACATTCTCCAAATCCATTATAAACATCTGCCTTTTGCTTTAGATAGTATAGATTACTATACTCATTTTCTTCTATCTCTTGTAAAACGTCTTTAAGAATTGTTTTTGCTCCTTCTACGTCAGAATTTCTCATATAATTTGCAAGCGCTATTCGAAGTGGTATTTTAATAGAATCGGAGGTTGCTTTTTCTATTTTGAGTTGAAGCGTCCTCGCAATACTATCTTGAGATTGTACAGACGGCGAGTAGAAAAATATAAAGAATACCAAAAAAAATAAAAGTGATTTCTTTACCATAGTAAGGAAGGGACTATATATAGGATTTATAAATAAATTGGGCCTTAAAAATAGGTAATTGCTACCCATAAGATACACATTTAAAGCAAAACGAGGCCTATTTGAGGCCCTAGCAGCACTCACTTCAATGTTACATTGGAATAGAAAAAGCAATAACATACGTATGGTATTGCTTTTATTTTAACGAAACATTCAAAATAAAAAATAGCGTAGTCCTCTAAATAAGAGGACTACGCTATTTTTTGTTTGAGATATTTTTGAATATGTATTGCGAATGATTATAAGGTACAGCCGTCTACTCAAACTGTTGCACCGTTCCTGAATTGGAAAGCACAAGCAACTGTATATCACTGTTCAATACAAAGCCATTCATATCGGCATCTGCGGTGGCGTAGGCTTCTCCTCCTCCTGCTAGGGTGAGCGCTTCTGTGATGTCTGTATTGAGAATCTGACTGCTACCGTCTGCATCACCGGCAATCATTGCAAAATTTCCATTTACTAAAGTGGTTAATGCGAGATTTTCACCTTTGACCGCAGTAACGTCTTGCGTAAAATCAAACGCACTTGCTACACTACCAAGTGCCACAGGAACGGCTGACAAAACCCCTATATGATTGCGGTGTCTAATAGAAATAAAGTAGACACCCACATCTTCTCTGAACCCGATCTCAGCAACACCATCCAAACCTACAATGTCTCCGTCACGTTGTAAAAGTGCTGCTTGAGAGGCGACTACCGTGGTGTTTTCATTATTGAGTCCTTCACGTAGTGTTACAAATACCCAATCTACAATAGCATCGTTACCCGTAACATCAAAGACCGCTGGGTCTACCGTCTCACCATCACCATAAGGAGATGTGGTAGGAAGTAATCCGTTTTCGCGTAAGCTATCTCTCATTAAATCTTCTTCTCCAGCGATAGGGTTTACACTTGCACCTTGTAAAAATACTTTAGGAGCTACCGTAATATTTACTTGCTCTATAGTATTAAAAGCTGTCCACCCCGCATCTATATACGCTTGTCTGGTACCTCTAGGAACAAATAACGTTTTATCGTTGCCTGTTTGATTAAAAACAAAAGATCCTAAAGTAGGAGGAATGGTATTGTTAGAAGTAACCGATACCAAATTAGGATTATTAATAAAACCACTGGTACTAATACTGGTTACACTATTAGAAATTATAATACTAGTCAAATTATTAGCACCAAAAGCAGCAAGACCAATGAATGTTACACTATCAGGAATTACAAGACTTGTTAAGTTATTAGTGGTAAAAGCATTATCACCAATAGTAGTGACACTATCTGGAATTATAATACTGGTTAAATTATTTGACCTAAAGGCACTATCGCCTATACTGGTTACTCCGCCAGGAATTACGGCACTGGTTAAGTCATTATTTAAAAAAGCAAATTCGCCTATACTAGTTACACCACTAGGAATTACAACACTGGTTAAAGCACTATTTCTAAAAGCGGAATCACTAATAACCGTTATACCCTCTGGAAGTACAATACTGGTTAATCGAGTAGATGCAAAAGCACTACTACCAATAGTAGTTACACTATTAGGAATTTCAATACTTGTGAAAAGATTTCTTTCAAAAGCACTATCACCTATACTGGTTACACTAGTAGGAATTACAACATTAATTAACCTGTTACCTTCAAAAGTAAAATCACTAATAGCAATTATACCCTCTGGAATTACAACACTTGTTAACTCATTATCTTGAAAAGCGCCAGAACCAATACTAATGAGAGTATCTGGAAGTTCAATACTTGTTAACTCATTATCTTGAAAAGCCTCCCCTCCTATTTGAGTTACACTAGTAGGGATACTCACGCTTGTGACACCATCTCCTTTAAAAGCCTCACCACCTATTTCAGTTACAGTATATGTAATACCGCCTTCACTCTCAGTTACTTGAGATGGTATAGTAATAGCACCGCTATTTGTATTGCCTGTAATTTTTACAGTATTGGTATTGTTATCTAAGGAGGTTACTTGATAACTAATGCCTTCTATGGTAAATGCATCGGTCACTCCGTTTATAGATTTAAAACCTGTCCAGCCTGCATTAAAATACGCCTGTGTAGTATCCGTAGGTACCGCCAACTCTATTTGGTTAACTTCATCAAAACTTCCAACTACATCTTGTGTATCCTGGACTATTGATGGAGGTGTGATAGCCAGAGACACCACGGTTAATACGTTAGGATTTCCCGCAAAAGCTCCTCCTCCTATAGTAG
>Ga0115554_1000062_pt1 | contig 61450 bp, 53 predicted proteins | sample COGITO_mtgs_1104_3_FD_87283 | JGI IMG/M metagenome (GOLD analysis project Ga0115554, IMG submission 87283) | Pelagic marine microbial communities from North Sea - COGITO_mtgs_110404 | ecosystem: Environmental > Aquatic > Marine > Epipelagic | place: Germany:Helgoland, sampling site Kabeltonne... | reverse complement strand
GATAGAGGAGGTCATGGCACGGCAACTACTGGAATTATGTGTGGTAATGGGAGTGGTACCAGCTCTGGAGAGTTTAAAGGGGTAGCTCCTAATGCAAAAATCATTAGTATTAAACTCGTTAATGATTTTTTCCCTCCCTTTGCAGATCAGCCTGGACAGGATAGTTTTTACAACCCTACTTATATTCCCATTGCACTAGAATTTGCAGCACAAAAAATTGAAGAAATAGGCTTGCCCTCCGTGACGCTTATGAATATTGGATCTGTAGGCGGTCCTACTGATGGGACAAGTTCCTTAAGTCAAGTCATTGAAAATTTTATAGCCCAAGGACATCCTTTTGTGAATGGAACTGGAGATGATGGTGGTAATGATAATCATGCATTTAATACTATTAATCAGGGAGAAACATTAGAAATCGAACTACAAAAAGGCGAAGCAGGAAATCTTCGTTTTGACTTGTGGTATGATGAAGCCGATCGTTTTACTGTTAGCATTGAACGCCCTAATGGAACAGTCGAAGGGCCTTTTGCAGCTCCCGCAGGACCTAACGCAGTTGCCGATCAAAACTTAGGAGATATTTTTATAGGACATCGAGGGGCTAATGTTGAGTTTTTTGGAGCGAGCTCTTCTCGACGAGAATTACTCATAGATTTTTCAGGAGTTACAGGAAATTATAAAGTCATTTTAGAAGGAACGGTCATTGCCAGTACAGGTGAGTTTCATGCCACGTTAAACCCTTCCTTATTTGGAAATACAAATCGATTTCTCAATCAAATTGTACCTGGGTTTAATATCAATGACTTAGCGACTGGAGAACATGTGATCACTCCCACAGATTATGTAGTGAATAACTCGTGGACAGATATTAATGGAGTTTTTAGAGATATTACGGGTCAAGGGGAGGACGGAGAACTATGGATAGGCTCTAGTGAAGGCCCTACTCATGATAATCGACTTGGAGTAGATTTTGCAGCACCTGGTGAAGTTTGCTATGGCGCCTATATGCCCAACACCTTTTACGGTAATTTTGAATTTAATATCGTTGAAAATAGCAATGGATTATACGGTATTCAAAATGCGGTAAGTGCAGCAAACCCTCTATCAACAGGTATCATCGCTTTAATGCTAGAAGTGAATCCAAATCTTAGTCCGCAAGAAATCAAAAGTATTCTTCAAAACTCATGTAGAGAAGATGCACAAACGGGTGTGGTACCTAATCCTACTTGGGGATATGGAAAATTAGATGCACTAGCCGTTATAGAAAATACACAAGCAACACTAGGAATAGAAGAAGGAGCAATGACTTCTGTTTTAAAATTTCATCCAAATCCTTCTTCAGGGAAAATAACGATTGATGTGCCAGCAACTAGTGAACACATAACAGTGATACAGCGATCCCTTCTTGGACAAGAAGTCACAAAAAGTTGTTTTGTAAACACCTCTTCTATTCAAATGGATATCATAGGGACTCCTGGAATTTATTTTATAGAAGTCCAATTACCGAATACACGTACTGAGATTTTAAAAATCATAAAAAAATAATAAGAGTTATGAAACATATAAACTATAGTTTAGTAGTACTTTTTTGTATTAGTTTTTCCTCATTACTGGCGCAACAGGCTCAACAAAAAATAGAAATGCGTATTGATTCTATTGGGAATGCAAAAATTAATATGAGTATGACCATGAATGCGCAACAATGGCAACAGTGGACGGGTACTTTAGGAAATAATCCTGCGGCTCTTAAGCGAGAGGTAGAACGAAGCATGCCGAGTTATTTTCTTGACAATTTTAAACTAGAAAAAAATGACATGGATCGATCCTTTAATTTAAGTCTGAACGCTTACGGGGTTTGCGAAATCGATAAGCGTGGCAATTGGATGATAGATGTCGATCAGGAAAATGCACAGCTTACAGAACTTGCTTACAATAAATTTATGTTTGTAAGTAGCCCTCCAGAACTAGGAGGACAGATACAACAGACCTTTTTGGTTACGCTACCAGAAACTGGAAAAAATATTAAAGTAGATAAAGATGCGTATGGGAAGGATATATTTAAATTTTCGATGGATCCTCCTTCTCAAATGGGATTGGGAGGAATCCTAAAATGGGTAGGAATCCTTTTTGTGGTGGTAGGGATAGGTTGGATGCTTAAAATGAAATTAGCATAAAATAGCAGTGTAAGATGCTTAAAAATGATATAGTTTGTATTTTCAAGCCTTTGCATTATCTTTAACAAGTAATGCGGGGGGCTATACAATCAAATCACTTATATCAAGAAGATCTCTTACAGGCTATAAAAGCCAATGACGTTGTCGTACTTAAAAAACTCTACACCGAGAACTTTCCTAAAGTAGCTGCATTTATCCAGAAAAATAATGGCAATAAAGAACAAGCGAAGGATATATTCCAAGAAGCAATGGTGGTGCTTTGGAAAGCTGTAAAAACAGAAAAATTTAAAGCTACTAATGCGACTGCTGTGCAAGGGTATCTCTATATGATTGCTAAAAATAAGTGGACAGACCATCTGCGATCGGCTAGTTATAAGAAAGAAGTGTCTTCAGATGCTGTTATGAATTATGCAGAAATGCAAGAGACACATGGAATAGATGAAGATCATTATGATCAAAAATTACAAAAAGCAAAATTAGCTTTTGCACAATTAGGAACTGAGTGTAAAGAGCTCTTGTCAAAATTTTATTTTAGCAAGAATTCTTTTGAGGAGCTTGCTCAGGATTTAGGTTTGAATATAGCTTCTGTAAAGAATAAGAAATATCGCTGCATGCAACGTTTACGTGCATTGGTAATCCCCCAAAAACAAGAATTATGAGTACGTTGCAAGAAGAATATAATCGTATTGAGAAGTACATCCTCGGGCAATTAGAAACTGCAGATAGAGAAGATTTTGAAGCAAGATTGCAGGCTTCTCCCGAATTACAAACATTGGTAGAAGACCATAAAGTATTATTAGACGCGATAGAAGAGCAATCTCTTATAGAAAACATGGAGCAAATACACCAAGATGTTTTTACAAATTCGTCAGCTTCAGCAACAACTAAAATATTTTCTTTATGGAGCTCTTGGACAAAATATGGGATAGCTGCTTCTGTAGCGATCCTGCTTTTATGGGGCGGGTATACGCTTTCGCGAAAGCAAACAAAAGATCAAAAACTATTTGCTTCTTATTTTACTCCCGATCCTGGATTACCTACCACCATGAGTTCTACAGATAATTTTACTTTTTTTGAAGCTATGGTTTCTTACAAACAAGGGGCTTATGCCGAAGCTATTGCGCAGTGGGAACCTTTACTGAATGAAAAGCCTAAAAATGATACGCTTAATTACTTTGTAGGCGTAGCACATTTAGCAAATAATAATGAAAGTGAAGCGATCACTTTTTTGCAATGGGCAACCGAAAAGGAGAATAGTCAATTTCTATCAGATGCCTATTACTACCTCGGTTTATCCTATTTAAAAAAAGGAAATAAAGAGAATGCCATACATTTCTTTAAACTAAGTAAACACAAAAAGAGTACAGCACTTTTGAGTGAACTGGTAAAATAATGATCCTATGAAAAGTGCAAATACGTATATGAGATTCTTTCTCTTGAGCATAGGGATATTCCTTTTTTGGAATACAACAATCGCCCAACAAAGCTTGACCAGCGTAGTAGATTCATTGGGTAATTATCTCACAGAAGGAAAAACTACTGAGGCAGGAAGGCTTCTTGCCAAAGAAATAGATAGGTATAAAAGTACTCCAGATTCACTATATGCGCTGCCTTACTACGTAGGAAAAATAGCGAGAATAAAAAACTCAGCTGTTGTTGCTCTACATAAAATGGAAGACTTTCTGAAACAATTGGAAGTAGCAGGTGCTAGTGAAAAAACACGGTATCTAGCCAAACTAAGTATGGCTGAATTTTATGATGAAATAGGTGCTTCTGAAAAAGCACTTAAAATTACGGAAGAAGCGCTTACTCATGTGCTCAAATCTCAAGAGGTTACTCAAGAAGAAATAGGGAAGGTAAAATACAATTTAGGCGCAAGTTATCTAACCGCTGGAGATATGCCAAAGGCGAGTACCTGGTTTCGGGAAGCTTTAAAAGACTATACAGGATATGCACAAACTAATAAAAAGAAACTGTCAGATGGCTATAATGCTATGGGGGCTATTATGTGGATGTCTTCAAAGTTAGATAGTGCTGCTTTTTATTACGATAACGCATCAAAAATTATTAAAGAAGCTCCTGGTGATAGCATAGAAAATCTTTATTATGCCACAGTTATCAAATCGAATGTGTCTCTTTTAGAACATTCACAAGGTCACATTCATAATGCTTTGGAGATTCAAGAAGAAGTCATTCGTAATTATGAAAAAGTCATAAGAGGTATAAAAGATCCTGAATTAAAAGGTCGTGCACAACGGTATCAAGCCAGAGCCATTTCCAATTTAGCCACATTTTATAACGAGTTGGGAAATCTCACTCGCGCAAATCAATTAATGCAGTATTCTTATAAGAAGAAAAAAGAATTTCTAGAACCTCTGGATACGGATCTGGGGACGACACTTATAAGAATTGGGCAATCTGAAATATCATTAAGAGCTTTTGATAAAGCGTTACAAAATATACAGCAAGGACTTGCCATATTACAACAAAAAGAAACCTTAAGCCCTTATTGGGAAGCTACAGCATACAACGGCTTGGCAAGTATTTACAATGAGCTAGGCAAGTACGATAGTACTACCTATTTTTACAAGAAAGCAACCCCGCTCTTTGAACAAGCCTTAGGAGAAAACATTGATGCTGAGTATCTGTCCTACTTAGGAAATAAATCCCTATTTGAATCTGAACAAGGGAACTATGAAGAAGCTTTAAAAACAGCACAAAAATCATATACTTATGTACTAGATAACAGTGGAGCAGAAAGTCTGAATGTGACAATACAAATGCTTAATCTATCTAAAATATATATAACATCAGAAGACTATGCTCAAGCTCGTTATTGGAGTGAGAAAGCAGATGCACTTCTTCAGCAAAAAATGCGTTTTGCTTCGTCGGGATTAGACTCTATTAAACTTGATTTTAACCGTCCTTTATTATTGCTATTAAAAACAAAAGCACGTTACAAAAGTCAAGCACAACCCACAGAAGGGGTCTTGCTGGAATTAGTAAAAGACTTGGCGGAAGGAATTGCTATTCTGGAAAGACGCATGGTCATTGCGCTGACGCCGGCAGATGTAGATCAGCTGTTATCTGAATACAGACAAGTTAATGATTTTTTGAAAAGACTCTACTTAGATTTATATCAAAAGACTCAAAAAACAACATATCTCATAGCTTTAATGACTTTGCATGAGTCTGGGATATATAATCGCATTAGGGCTAAACTTAATTATCAAAATGTAGTCGCTATTTCGGGAGTTCCTGAGGAAGTGCTTCTGGAAGAAAAAAATCGAAAGGAAGCTCTTTTGGAGATGTTTTCTGGAGCAGAAATGACGGAATCATTGTCTTATTTTGAAAAAGAAAAACAGTGGCATATATTTCAAGATACGCTTAAGAAACGATATCCCAAGTATTACAAAATGAGATATGAAACCATTCAAATCGAAGCTGATGAGGTGATTCAATCTGTGCCTGAAACAACAAGTGTTGTACGCTACTTTTTTATAGAAAAAGAACTATACGCTTTTGTAATCACCCATGGAAAACAATACTTAATGTCATTAGATTTTAATGACTTGGAGGGTATAATTTCTCAGGTAGTAGACCAGCAGTTTGATGAAGCGATGCTATTGGGTCGTCTGCACACGTTATATAATCGATTGTGGAAACCTATAGCCGATCTGGGGCTTACTAAAGATGTCATTATCATACCAGATGGTTCTTTATATAATTTGAGCTTTGAAATGCTAACCCCTACAAAAGTTGTAAATTATGAAGACTTAGTGACGGCTAGTTTATTAAACGATCATGATATTACCTACAATTTTAGTTTGTTAATGATACAACCTACCTCATCGAGATCATTACAAAATAACTTTATTGCTTTTACCCCAGAATTTACAAAAGGAATGAAGGATGATTATAAGGTAGCGATTGTAGATTCCTTAGATATAGATCAAACCTATTTGACCTTATTATCTCAGCCTTTTAGTGTTGATGTTGCTCAAAATTATAATCGCCTTTTTGACGGAGATCATTTTAAAAATAAGGCAGCAACTAAGCAGTTGTTTATAGAAAATGCAGGAGAACACAAAATTATTCATATTGGAACGCATGCAGAATCCAATAATATACGGCCAGAGTTATCACGATTAATTTTTGCAAAACGTATCACTGATAATCAATTGATGGAAGATAACTCGTTATACACCTATGAAATCTACAACTGTAATCTAACAGCAAATCTAGCCATATTAACCGCATGTGAAACAGGAAAACCCACCTATCAGGCTGGTGAAGGAATGATTTCTTTGGCGCATGCGTTTACATACGCAGGAAGTGAAAGTATTTTAACGAGTCTATGGAAAATAGATGAACAATCTAGCTCGTTGATTGTAGGTTATTTTTATGATAATCTTGAAGAAGGGATGCCTAAACACGTAGCATTAAAAAAAGCAAAACAGCAGTATCTACAAACAGTAGAAGGGAGGTTGTTACAGCCTAACTACTGGGCAGGGTTAGTGCTTATGGGAGATAATACGCCTATTGATATATCACAAGACACTGTTGGTAACACTTTTTGGTATAGCATGTTAGCTATAGTTGTTATAGTGGCTATGTTTTTTCTGCTAAGAAGCAAAAAGAAAAAGGATAGCGTTTAAAAATACACCCTCACAAAAGGTTGCCAAGCCTCAGCATAAATACCATCGTTATTATCAAATAAGACATTATAACGAGCGCCTATCGTCACACCTCCATAACGATAACCCGCACCTAAGAAAAGAGCCGTATTACTTACGTCATCAGTAATATCACCTTGAACGTCTCGAAAGCGTTGCTTTCCAAATAGTTGTTCTAGTTCTGCCGAAAGCTGTATTTCTGGAATTGGATTTGCTAGAAAAATACCACTTATTCCATAAAGTGTAGAAGAAAAATCACCAAATTTCTGATAATTGAAGTTGAGTCCAGGACCGAAAGCGATATATTCGTTATATTGATATATAGCACTAGGAGCCAATGTGATTTGAGTATTATTTCTACCAAAAGAAAGACCGAGTCCACCCCCAAAACGTACGTTCTTCCAGAACTCACTCCCTTGTCTTGGGATAGGGTTTTCTTGAGCAATCACGTTACCTTGAAAGCTGAAAAAAAGAGCAAAAAGGATGAAAATTGAAAGATTTATTTTTAATGTCATAAGACTGTTTGTTAAAATAATCTCATAAATATAGGAATTATATACCCTAAAATGTTAAATATCGTATTTTTGTACACCTATACGCTAGCAAGACATAGATTATAACTAACAATGGATAGATTTTCGTTTCTAAACGCAGCCCATACAGCTTATTTTTCAGAGCTTTACGATCAGTATTTACAAAACCCAGACAGTGTTGAGCCTAGTTGGCGTGCCTTTTTTCAAGGCTTCGACTTTGGAATGGAGAGTAGTGAAGCTGTCTCTAATGAGGTAGGAGGTACCCCAACTATAATTCCTGAAGGATTTAAGAAAGAGTTTGATGTCATACGACTCATTGATGGATATCGTACCAGAGGACATCTCTTTACAAAAACAAATCCTGTACGAGCTCGCCGCAAATACGAGCCTACATTAGAACTTCATAATTTTAATCTTTCAGAGGCAGATTTAGACTTAGAATTTGAAGCAGGATCTGTTTTAGGATTAGGGAAAGTTAGCTTACGCCAAATTGTACAACACCTAGACGCCATCTATTGCGATGCGATTGGGATTGAGTATATGTATATCCGTAAACCTGAAGAACGTGTATGGATTCAAAACTGGTTGAATAAAAATGATAATCATCCTTCTTTTTCTAAAGATGAAAAAAAACATATCCTTCATAAATTAAACCAAGCTGTTTCTTTTGAAACCTTTTTACATTCTAAATATGTAGGACAGAAACGTTTTTCTGTAGAAGGACTAGATGCTTTAATTCCTGGGTTAGATTTTCTTATTGAACGTGGTTCTGAAAAAGGAATTCAGCAATTTGTACTGGGGATGGCTCACCGTGGTCGTTTAAATGTATTGGCTAATATCTTTGGAAAATCACCAGAAGCTATTTTTAGCGAATTTGACGGCAAAGAGTATGACGAAGATGAGATCTTTGATGGAGATGTAAAATACCACATGGGTTGGACCAGCTTTCGCGAAAGCGATAAGGGAAACAGTATCCGCATGGATCTAGCTCCCAATCCGTCTCACTTAGAAACTGTAGGTGCCGTTATTGAAGGAATCTCAAGAGCAAAAATTGATACAAAACTAGAAGGAAACGAAAACGCAATTCTTCCTATATCCATACACGGTGATGCCGCAGTAGCGGGTCAAGGCATTGTATATGAAATTATACAAATGGCACAACTAGATGGATATCGCACAGGCGGAACCATTCATATTGTAGCAAATAACCAAGTTGGATTTACAACAAATTATCTAGACGCAAGATCATCTACGTATTCTACAGATGTAGGTAAAGTGACCTTATCTCCCGTACTTCACGTAAATGGAGATGATGTAGAAGCGGTATGTCACGCCTTTGCCTTTGCATTAGATTTCAGATTGGAATTTGGACGAGACGTATTTGTCGATATTTTAGGATATCGTAAGTATGGGCATAATGAAGGAGATGAGCCTATGTTTACACAACCATTACTTTATAAAGCGATTAAGAAGCATGAAACTCCAAGAGATATTTATGCTGCTCGTTTATTAAGCGAAGGCGTTATAGAAGAGGGCTATGTAAAGGAGCTTGAAAAGGAATATAAAAGCGATCTTGAAGACGATCTGGAAGCTTCTCGTAAAAAAGATAAGACCGTTATTACAGAGATTTTGGCAGATGACTGGAAAGATTATAAACTAGGAACATTAGAAGATATACTCGCTCCCATAGATACCACTTATGATCAAGACAAGTTAAATACGCTTGCAGAAGGAATTACAAAATTACCTGAAGATAGAAAGTTTATACGTAAGATAGAACGTATTATAGCAGATCGTCATGCGCAATACACAGAAAAAAATGAGTTAGACTGGGGTATGGGAGAATTACTCGCCTACGCTAGTTTAATGGAAGAAGGTTTTAATGTTCGTATATCTGGACAGGATGTTGAGCGTGGTACCTTCTCTCACCGTCATGCAATCATAAAAACAGAGGATGATGTAGAAGAGATCAACCTTCACAACAGACTTGGTGTTAAAGGACACATGGATATTTACAATTCCTTACTCTCAGAATATGGAGTGGTTGGATTTGATTATGGATACGCTATGGCAGCGCCAAAAACATTAACCATTTGGGAAGCACAGTTTGGAGATTTTTCAAATGGCGCACAGATCATGCTCGATCAGTATATTTCTGCAGCAGAATCTAAATGGAAAATTCAAAACGGACTCGTAATGCTATTGCCTCACGGATATGAAGGACAAGGGTCAGAACACTCAAGTGCCCGTATGGAGCGCTATTTACAACTCTGCTCTCGTAATAATATGATTATGGCAGATGTGACCACTCCAGCCAACTTTTTTCACTTACTCCGTCGTCAGATGAAGTGGAATTTTAGAAAGCCACTGGTGGTGTTTACTCCTAAATCGCTTTTAAGGCATCCGCTTGTAGTAAGTAGTAAAGAAGAGCTTGCTACAGGAAGTTTTCAAGAAGTGATAGACGATACAACGGTCGATAAAAAGAAAGTAACCTCCCTTGTTTTTTGCACAGGGAAGTTTTACTACGATCTTTTAGAGCGTCGGGAAGAAAACGAAAGAAAAGATGTGGCTTTGGTACGTATAGAACAATTATTCCCACTGCCACAACAACAATTGGAAGAGATCATAGCAAGTTATCCAAATGCAGCAGAGTATGTTTGGGCACAAGAAGAGCCTAGAAATATGGGAGCTTGGGGATATATGCTTATGAATTTTGACCAAGTAAAGCTACGCGTTGCCTCTCGTAAGGTATATAGCTCACCAGCGGCAGGAAGTAGCACACGATCAAAAGCAAGACATCAAAAAGTAATTGACAGTGTTTTTGAAACACCAGAAGCATAATAAATTCCCGCGAAGGCGGGAATCTCATGAAAGTGTGAATCTCATGAAAATGGAAATTTTATCAAAGTGAGAATCACGTAAACACGAGCATTCTACGTAAGTAGAATCTCAAGCAGATAAGAATCCCATGCAAGTGGGAATCAAGAAATAAGAATAACAGTTTCGATACGGTGGATGAGATTTCCGCCTACGCGGAAAAAAATGAATAAGAGTACGCTTCTGCCTGCCGTAGGCAGGTTCGCGAAAGCAAAAAACAGCATAATAAGAAACAACTATGGTTTTAGAAATGAAAGTCCCGTCACCGGGAGAATCCATCACTGAAGTAGAAATTGCACAATGGCTTGTTGAAGACGGCGATTATGTAGAAAAAGACCAAGCAATTGCTGAGGTAGATAGTGATAAGGCAACATTAGAGCTTCCAGCAGAAGAAAGTGGTATAATTACCCTGAAAGCAGAAGAAGGAGATGCCGTAGCCATAGGTGCCGTAGTTTGTCTGATAGACACTTCTGCCGAAGCACCAGCCACAACCACCTACGAAGGAGGAGACGAAGGTGGAGGCGATGCCAATGTAGAGAAAGAACTCAGCAAGGAGCAAGCTAAAACTCCTAAAACTGGGGAAAAAGCTCCTGCTGAAACTGAAAAAACGTATGCCTCTGGAACACCAAGTCCAGCAGCAAAAAAGATTTTAGACGAAAAAGGAATGACGTCAAGTCAAGTGTCTGGTTCTGGTCGCGATGGTCGCATAACCAAAGAAGATGCGGTACAAGCAACACCTTCTATGGGTACACCTGGTCCTGATGCTAGAGGAACAAGTCGTACAAAACTATCGATGCTACGTCGTAAAGTAGCAGAGCGTCTTGTAGAAGCAAAAAACACAACAGCGATGCTTACGACCTTTAACGAGGTAAATATGCAGCCTATTTTTGACCTTCGTAATGAGTATAAAGAAGACTTTAAAGCAAAGCACGGCGTTGGTTTAGGATTTATGTCCTTCTTCACACTAGCCGTGGTACGTGCATTAGAAATGTATCCTGCAGTAAACAGTATGATTGATGGAAAGGAAATGTTGACGTTTGATTATAAGGATATTTCTATCGCTGTTTCTGGACCTAAAGGTTTAATGGTACCTGTAATTCGTAATGCAGAAAATCTTTCCTTTAGAGGAGTAGAAAGCGAAGTAAAACGTTTAGCTATACGTGCGCGTGATGGACAAATTACAGTAGATGAGATGACAGGAGGAACATTTACCATCTCTAACGGAGGTGTATTTGGGTCTATGTTATCTACGCCAATTATCAACCCACCACAATCAGGTATTTTAGGGATGCATAACATTGTAGAGCGAGCTGTTGTCATAGACGGAGGTATCGTAGTAGCTCCTATTATGTACGTAGCACTATCGTATGATCATCGTATTATTGATGGTAAAGAATCTGTAGGATTCCTTGTTGCCGTGAAAGAAGCATTAGAAGACCCTATTAATTTATTAATGAATGGAGATGTAAAGAAAGCATTAGAAATGTAATTTTTATAATAGATTTCACAAAAAAAAACCGAGCTAATTAGCTCGGTTTTTTTTGTGAAATGGTTTTGTGATCCACCAATCAATACGTCATTTTAAGGTGAGTGTTCTTAGTTGTTAGGAGCACCCAATTATTGTAGGATTACTTTTTTAGTAATGGTATTAGTTTGGGTAGTGATCTGCATAAAATACATCCCTTTTGTAAGATTTTTTACCTTGATTCTGTACATCGCTCACATCCCAGTTACCCGTGTCTTGATTCATGAAGGTGGTGCTCTTAAACATTTGAGACATATCAGTAACCAGCGATAAATCTGGCGTGTCTGACGCATTTATAACGAGATTCGTACATCCATAGAAAGCTCTTGCCATCCAATCCCATACTAGATTTCCCCAATTTTCTACAGAAAGGATTTTCTCACGATCCCCTCCATTATTGAAAAATATTCTTGGAAACGTTCCAGAAATAGTCACCGTATAAGTTCCTGTTGTGGAGTATTATGTGTGATTAAGCTAATCAAGTTTATGTCAGGCACAGACATATCACCCCAACCTATCGTGTAGTTACGTCCTACAGAGGGTATGGTAATCTGGTTATCATTAGAGATGCCAGAATTATCGGTTTTCCAATTATTTACAAAATCTTGTGCTTTTGTGTGTTGTGCAAAAAGTAAAAAGATTAATTCTTTACACTATCTTTTTTGGTCTCCTTTTTAGTATTTTTTTTGCCAAATAAACCATCCAAAAGTCCGCCTGTCACATCTTTAATCACGTCATCTACTTTGGGTTTTGGTGTCTCTGTAGTGGTTGAAGTACTGTCTTTAGGTGTGTCTTTCCCACCACCTATAAGATCTCCAAGAATATCTGAAATTTGGCTTGTGCCTTCCTCTATCAATCGGTTTTTCTGAATCTCTATAATCTGATTCGTCAAGTCTGTAACCGCAGATTTTAAATTCAGTTGTACGTCAGGCTTCGTAAAATTTCCCGAAAGGGTAATAGGCACATGCGCCGATAGATTTTCTTTTTCTTTTGCCGTAAGTTTAGCTAGTAATTTACTGACATCACCACCCAAATAAGACGCTGGAATATCAAGCTTTAAATCATAGGCTATTTGGTTGTCAAAACTGTGACCACCACTCACATTAACGTCAATATCTTTTACATTGATTGTAAACGGATTCACATTGACTTTTCCATCCTTAAATGTAAGCGCCGCTTTAAGATTATCCAGATTTACTTTGTCAAAATCTATAAAATCCAAACGTTCATCAAGTTGAGAAAGCAACGGCGTAGTAGACGCATTTACATTGGCTGTAATAATTTCTGCAAACGCATTTCCATCTATAGAACTGAGGATAGGCGCAAAGTTTTCATCCAACTGCCCTTTCAGATTGATCTTTGTATTGAGAGAGCCTTGTAAGGCCTTGGCGATAGGCGCTAGTTGCTTTAAGAGTTGTATGTTTTGGAAAGATTGATCGATGTTAATTTTACTTAAATCAAGTACCATATCAAAAATAGGAACTCCTGTTTTTGTAGATACATTTCCAGAAATACCAGCCGTCCCTCCAAAAATACCAGAGCTTACATTGCTTAACAATGCTTTTTCATCTTCAATGGCTACCGTGCCCTTTACATCTGTAAGTTCCAGATCATCATAAATAACTTTACGCGCATTAAAAGTTAAAGAAGCATCTAAGAAATCTGGAATTTTTATCGCCGTTTCTTTCGTGGTTACAGGTACACTTGAAGAACTTTTACTTGTTGGCTTCTGCACCGTTTCTGTTACAGAAAAATCATTCAGGTCAAACACCTGTGAATCTACATTAAACCGACCTTTAAGGTCTTCTTTAGACATCAAAAAAGGGATGAGGTTTTCTATAGTCCCCGTTGCTTTGATATCGGTATTGCCACTTTTTCCTTCAAAATTAGTCAGTTGGATGGTGCCTGGTTGAAAGGTAAGTGCGGCATTTTGTATAGCAACAGGTTTAGGAAGCGCTTCCCCTTCATATTTGAAGTCAGAGAGTTGTGCGTTACCGCTGCTTTTAATACGCTGGTATTGCTGTTTATCGACCGCATCCATATCAAAAGAAGTAGTCATATCGGCAATGAGTTTTCCTTCTAACGTCGTTTCAAGATTAAGCGGATATACTTTTTCAATATTGGCAAGATCCAGCGTTCCTTTAATCGCAAGATTAACAAGCATATTGGTGGTGAGATTGCGCAGTTTCCCATTTGCAGAAAACACATCGTCATCAATCTTAAAATTTAGCGAATTGATATTGACGTACGTATCGTCAGCCAATCCAGAATCATTCTTAATTTTTACATCAATATTGATGTTATTCATCTGCTTCGGTAAATCGGGATATTTAAAAGAAGCATTGTTAGAGACAATCGCAATATCTAACATAGGGATGGTCGTTTCGGTAGCTTGTCCATTTATTTTTCCGCTTACGCGAAAATCGCCACCGGTTTGAACCCCATCAAGATTACTTGCATATTCCTTTGGGATGATTGCCAGAAAGTTTTTAAAATCTGCCGAAGGGGTCTCAAAAGAAAGATCCATTGCGGTTCCTTCTTCTATTAACTGTACATATCCGTCAAATTGTAGAGGAAGGTCATGAATAATTGCTTTATTTTCTAAGAACGTATATTTCTGATTTTCCAAATCAAGCTGAATATCTGCTAATAAATCAATAGCAGCCTCATCAAGATAATTAATTCCGTCAAATTCAAAAGAGACGAGCGCCTTTGTTTCAGTTTTTAACGTACTTTGATCGACACTAAAATCACCATTACCCTCATGATTCATTTCGGTTATATGCAAATAGGTTTTAGTGCTTTCATCTAGATAATGAATCGTGGCATTGTTGAGTTCATAATGCTGTAAGTCAAACGTAAAAGGTGTGGATGTTGTGTTTTCTTTCGCGACAGCGGGATCAGAAGAAGTATCTTTTGCAATATCATAATTTGTATTGCCTAGCGAGTCTACTTTTATAGTAATGATCGCATCATCTAGTCGAAGCGCATCTACTTTTATGGGATCGTCACCTGCATTTTTAAAAAGTTGTTTTACACCCATTGCGATGCGGAGTTCTTTCCCATACGCAAGGGTGTCCCCTTGAAACGGTGCATTGTTGACCACGCTAAAATCATTAAGCGTTACCGTAGCATCTGGAAAGTTTTTGAAAAGACTAATGTCTAATGCTTCCCAAGTAACTTGTGCGTTCACATTATTATTAATTGTCTTTTTAAGTAAATCTTCTAGTTTCCCTCTAAAGAGAAATGGAGAAGCGACCAAAAGCAGCACGACAACTAAAAGGATGATTCCAATGATTTTTAAAATGCGTTTCATTCGTTTGAATTTTATATGTTTTAAGCATGTGTGTAAATTTAAAATTTCTACACATGTTATATGATTGTTTTATTAGTATACGTCCAGTTGGAGTTCTTCGCCTTCGGCGAGGTTAAATCTTTTTCGGAACAGATATACACCTAGATATAATAAGGGCGTATCAAAGGCTGCGACAATGATTTTAAAAAGCACTCCTGAGATGAGTAAGGTTCCAAAAATATCCCAAGGGATAATCTCAAAGGAACACAACAATAACAATACCGAAGCGGTATCTACAAATTGAGAAATAAACGTTGAGAAGTTGTTACGTAACCATAGATGTTTTCCCTTGGTTAGTTTTTTCCAGAAATGGTAAATATAAATATCTACATACTGCGCAAGTAAATAGGCAGTCATACTAGCAAATACGGCAAGTGCTGTAGCGCCAAATACTTTTGTAAATAATGCATCGTTCACGGGAGATGTTGCTATGGCAGGGACAGCATTTGCTGTGTACACAATAAGTAACGAAAACAACGAAGCAAAAATACCCGTGGTCACCATTTGATTTGCCTTTTTTCTTCCGTAGATCTCACTCACAAGATCGGTGATTAAAAAGGTAATAGGATAGGGAAGGATCCCTACAGAGATTTCAAAGTTGAACCATCCAAAGGGATTCCAACTAAAAAATTTCTGAAAAATAAGATTAGAAACGACTAGGGCGCATATAAAGAGCGCTCCCAGCGTAAAATAAATCCTATAGGCAAATTGTATGTCTTTATTGGAACGTCTAGGTATCGCTTGATTCATATTCTTGATAACTTCAAGCCCAAAATTAAAGCATTATGAGAATCTTTTACTTAATTTGTTCATAAATGTTAACGCACTAAGTCATCTTGCACACCATCTATTTATCATTAGGAAGTAATCAGGGGAATACCTACGAAAACCTTAGTAAAGCAATAGAACTATTATTTGCTCAGGTAGGTAGGATCAGTAAAATATCTCCAGTATATCAAAGTCCTGCATTGGGTTTTGAGGGACCAGACTTTCATAATTGTGTGATACGGATCCATACTCATATTTCTTCAGCAAAGCTTTTAAAGAAAATACTAGAGATAGAAATGGCTATGGGGCGTACGCGAGAAGAAGGTGTAGGCTATCAATCTCGTCCTATAGACATTGATATTTTGTTGTATGATGATGCAATTATTGACACCGCAATACTTCGAGTTCCACATCCGCGTATGTGCGAGCGCCGATTTGTATTACAACCACTAGCAGATATTGCAGGGGATGTAGAACACCCTATAGAAGTTGATCCCGCAGGAGTTGATGCTGAGTGTCACACTGAGCCTGTCGAAGTGCATGGTCGAACTGCAAAAACATACTTAGCATTATTAGAAACCTGCGCAGATGAGAGTGTGATCACCAAACAACCGAAGTGGTTGAAGAACCCCAAGGATGATCTGTCTCTAGGCAGTTACAATTATATCGTTATTGAAGGAAATATAGGCGCAGGAAAGACGAGTCTGGTGGAGATGATCTCACAGGAGTTTAATGCCAAACCGATCCTTGAACGTTACAAAGACAATCCTTTTTTACCTAAGTTTTATAAAGAACCAGAACGGTATGCGTTTCCGTTAGAAATGTCTTTTCTAGCAGATCGGTATCAGCAATTACTAGATGATATAGGACAATATGATCTCTTTAAAGATTTTATGATTGCCGACTATGATCGGTATAAATCCCTCATTTTTTCCAAAGTAACACTACAAGAAGAAGAATATGTGTTGTATAAAAGGTTACACGAAATGATGTATCGCGATATGCCACAACCCGATTTGTATGTGTACTTATATCAGAATACAGAACGTCTGTTGAAAAATATTAAAAAACGAGGACGTAGTTATGAAAAAGATATCGATGCGAATTATCTCGAAAAAATCAATCAAGGGTATCTAGATTTTATCAAATCCCAACACCAGCTTAATGTGAAAATTATAGATATTTCTGATCTTGATTTTGTTAAAAATCGAGAAGATTATTTGAAGGTGGTGAGCGAGTTTTAAAAATATAGTTCGGGTATTATACGCTTTCGTGAATCTGCCTAGAGGGCAGGTAGGAGCATACTATGGATCAATCAAATTTTAATAACCTTATATCTATGAGAATGTTATTTAGTATAGTAGGTATGGTGCTGAGTACTTCTATATATGCTCAAACCTATGATCTCCCTCCTCATCCTGAATCTGGAAAATGTTACGTACGATGTTTGCCTAAGGAAAATAAAAAGCCAACTTGGGATAAAATTGATTGTGCATTAATTAGCTTTCAAAAGCTAGAAGTTACCATTGAAAACACAGACCAAGCATTTTCAAAAAAGGATGCAAAAATCATTGATAAGAAATTAGTCCCATACATTAAAAAAGGGTATAGATTACAAATACGAAGTCATTACGTATCTAGTGCGGCAGATAGTATCAATGTTAAGATCTCTTCACAACGGGCAATTGCTGTGGGAAATTATCTAGTAGAAAGAGGAATGAACCCAGAGTTGCTTTTTATTAATTCGTTAGGCAGTTTAAAGGTTAAAAAGATTGAACTAGAATATAGAGTGGTAAATGTGAGTTTGGAGTGATGCGCATTTGATAGGTGTCACCAGTTCAATACAGATATTTATTCTTTATACGCTTTCGCGAAAGCGAACTATGAAACAATCAATTGTATTAAATGGTTCTCCTAATCAAAGTGTGTTTCTATGCTTTGAATGCCTGCAATATCCTTATTTAAGTACTTAATGCTAACTTTAGGAGGAATTGAAATTTCGATGCATATTTCATTAAAAACGAGTTGGTCTGTTGATAGTTTATCTTGAAACTCATTCGTCATAAGGAGTGATTTAAGAATCATTTTAAACATTTTCGGTCACTATATTCTTCAAGAAGGTTGTCTATTTCTTTTTGGTTAACTTCTTTAAACCGACTTACATGAATCTCGACAGAAGGAGGGATGGATATTCCTACAATAAGCCTATTTGTGCGAAATCCAGCTTTTTCTATCAGAGGTAAAATATCAAAAACTTCTTTGACATAATTAATAAACTTATTCTTAGTAGTAGTTCCAATGCCACTTAATTTAGAAAAACCACTTTTAAGCTGATTTACTAATTGGTCAGTACTGTCTGTAATGCTTTGAGTTGTCTTTTTTACTAAGGATTTTTCTTTCATAAAATAGAGAATGTATTTATGTGGTATATTTAAACAAGTAAAGGGAATTTTTAAAAACAACGAATATCGCGTTAGCTTTTTTGTTTATTATTTTATACTTCCAGCTTCAGACTTCGCACTCTAAATTCCAACCTTGTACTTCCAAACTACCATCCTAGATAGATGAGTAACGGAAAGTTTACTTCTTTTTGTAAAGGGAAAAATTACAAAAAGCTGTAAACAACCACCTCCATATTCGGCTAATATTGTTTGTGATTTTTGACTTCCAACTTCCAACCTAGTACTTCCAGACTACCATCTCAATAAGTCAAAAACGGAAAGATTTTTTAAAATTCAAACAGGGAAAAGTTTTAAATTTTAAAAAGACAACCACCGCCATATTCGGCTAATATTGTTTGTGATTTTTGACTTCCAACTTCCAGCATCGTACTTCCCACTTCCACACACTACCATCCTAGATAGATGAGTAACGGAAAGTTTACTTCTTTTTATAAAGGGAAAAATTACAAAAAGCTGTAAACAACCACCTCCATATTCGGCTAATATTGTTTGTGATTTTTGACTTCCAACTTCCAGGATCGTACTTCCCACTTCCACACACTACCATCCTCCAGAAGCACCGCCTCCTCCGAAGCCTCCGCCGCCGAAACCGCCGCCAAAGCCACCACCTCCAGAACTTCCGCCTCCAAAGCTGCCACCTCCACCAAAGCCACCACGTCCCATATTACTGAGAATGATAACATCAAGTAAAGAGCCAGCCTTACTACGTCTACCACCATTGCGACCACCGCCACGATGATTATTTCTACTTAAGATAATAAGAATGACAATAAAGAATATAAACATAAGTATAGGGCGAATAGGCAACGAGTTGTTATCCTCGCGAGTACCTGTAAAGTTTCCTTCGAGACGCGCAATCATCTCACTAGTTGCTTGATCAAGACCACCATAAAAATCTCCCTTTTTAAAAGCAGGAACGATGACTCTATTAATAATACGTTCGGCATCACGATCGGAGATAATAGACTCTATCCCATAGCCTGTATTGATATCTACTTTTCGATCATCTTTGGCTACAATAATGAGAATTCCATTGTCTTCATTGGCTTGCCCAATTCCCCATTTTTGTCCCCATTTAGCACCAAGCAAAGAGATATCTTCCCCTTTTGTAGAGGCGATAATAGCCACGACTATCTGTGTTGAGGTTGTATCACTATAGCGAATTAATTTCTGCTCCAATGATTTTTGTTGGTATGAGTTAAGCAACCCTATATCATCATATACCGCCGTTTGCTGAATGTTTTTTCCAGGTTTCGGAGGAATGTCAAATTGTGCGTGCGCGACACTATTACCTAAAAAAATAAGTAGTAACAGGATGTGTATACCGTAATGTACGCTTTCGCGAACCTGCCTAGCCGGTAGATAGGAGCAGAAATAGATACGTTTATGTATGGATAGCGTATATTTCATTAACTGGTCGTAATCTCGTTAGAAAGTTCGTTATGATCTCCATGTTTCCAAGGGAAGTAAGCGCTTAGTCGTTCTCCAGCATGTTGAACGCCTTCTATAATACCTTCTTTAAAACGACCTTTCTTAAAATGAGCACTCATAGTATCTCTTGTAGTTTCCCAAAAGTTGGCAGGCACTTTTCTATGTATCCCGTGATCTCCACATATCGCAAATGTGTGATCATCTACAGCAATGTAAATAAGGACGCCATTTTCTTCTTTGGTATTGTCCATTTTAAGAATATGGAAGATTTCTTTGGCACGTGCCAAAGGATCTAGATCCGTATGCCGTTCTAAGTGAACCCTTATTTCGCCAGAGGTGGTGCTTTCGGCGCTACGAATTGCCTCAACAATTTCTTGTTCCTCTGTTTGCGTGAGGAAATCTTCTACAGTAGATACCATTAGTTACTGAAATCAAATTCTACTTCAGGTGCTTTTTCAGAGCCTTCGTTAGCTTTGAAATAGTCAATTTCAGAAAATTTACCAACAAACATATTGATGATGTTGTTTGGAAATTTTTGAATGTGTTTATTGAATGGTCTTGCAGCTTCGTTAAATCGATTACGCTCTACATTAATGCGATTCTCAGTACGCTCTAATTCATTGATAAGTTCCTTAAAATTCTCATTTGCTTTTAGATCTGGATAGCGTTCAAAAACAGCTAGTAATCTTGATAAGGCAGATGTAAGTCCTTGTTGCGCCTGCTGAAATTGCTGCAGTTGCTCTGGTGTAATATTAGAAGGATCTATTTGTATAGACGTTGCTTTTGAGCGTGCTTCTGTTACTTTTAGTAATGTTTCTTGTTCAAATTGTGCATACCCTTTTGCGGTGTTTACAATATTTGGAATCAAATCTGCACGACGCTGATAACTGCTCTCTACATTCCCCCATTGGGCTGTAGCATTTTCCTTTAGATCTATAGAGGTGTTGTAAAATCCTGGACCTACTATAAATCCAATAATTGCTATCACTGCTACTATCACGATAATAACGATTAATCCTTTTTTCATATCTGGTTAGTTTGAGTTTGTTGGTTTTTGTTACACGATCTCTGTAGTTAATTACAGCGGTAGTGCAAGTTAAGAAAATCTTCTAATAGTATTTAGAATGTAAAATCAGATAAAAGTATTTGAATACAACATAAACAAATGAATCATCTTATTCTATGTTTTGGTGGGTGCTGACTAAAGATTTTTCTTTAATTCTAGCAACTGTGCTTTTACATTTTCTAGCTTTCTGATAATGTCAAAATTACTGAGAGTTTCTTTTTTATCTTCTTTAAGATGTGTTTTTGCACCCTCTAAGGTAAAGCCACGTTCTTTCACAAGATGATAAATCAATTCAAGATTCTTGATGTCCTGCGGTGTAAACTTACGATTCCCTTTGGCATTTTTTTTGGGCTGTAACACATCAAATTCCTTTTCCCAAAATCGGATCAAAGAATTATTCACACCAAATGCCTTAGAGACTTCTCCAATGCTATAGTATAATTTTTCTGGAAGATCTACGTGCATAGAAGTTAATCTAAAGATTGATTTTCTTGTAGTGATTGCTTCAATAATTCATCAAACTCTGCTGGAGAAAGTTTGCCATAATAAAAATGGATTGGGTTGATACGCTCTCCATCTTTAAAAATCTCATAATGTAAATGAGGTGCTTCAGAGCGTCCTGTACTTCCTACATATCCAATAAGATCCCCACGCGTAACTTTTTGCCCTTTGCGCACGTTGTAAGCACTCAAGTGAGCGTATAAACTCTCATATCCATAACCATGGGTAATTCGGATATGTTTTCCATACCCAGAAGCTGTTGCATCTGCACGGGATATTGTCCCATCACCTGTGGCATACACAGGAGTACCCCTCGGAGCGGTGAAGTCCATACCCCAGTGTTTTTTACGTGCTTTGGTAAACGGATCTGTACGATATCCATAACCAGAAGCCATACGTGTTAAGTCTTCATTACTTACAGGTTGTATGGCAGGAATCGCAGCGAGTAATTTCTCTTTGTCTGCCGAGAGTCGTGCAATCTCATCTAGCGATTTGGATTGAATATCCAGTTGCTTTGTAATTTGATCAATACGCTTATGACTTTCAGTAATCATCGCCGAATTGTCAAACCCTTTTAAATTATCATAACGGTTTACACCGCCAAAACCTGCTTTACGCACTTCGTTAGGAATGGGATTGGCATCTAGTAAAATTCGATAAATCTCATTATCGCGTTGTTGTATGTTCTCCAAAACGTCGCTCGCAAGATCCATTTTAGAATTTAAAATAGATAGTTGCAATGTAAGATTTGCATTCTCACGTTCCAGTCTACGTTCTTTAGGCGTATCGATCCCAGAATTAAAAACAGTAATTAATATAATCAGCCCCATAAGAGTCGCCGCTGTAAAAAACAACAGGACAAACCCTAGCGTACGCCCCTTTTTACGCTCTACCTTACGGTAAGAAAGTGTATCGCTATCGTAGTAATATTTTACCTTAGACATAAGTTAAAATGTGTATTTTTGCCAGATGGTGTAGCTATTTTATACGCTTTCGCGAAAGCGTACTTATGCTAACACAACGATCAAAGATAAAAATAATTATTCGATACGATTACTTCTATGAAATCTCAAGAAATCCGCGCCAAATTCTTAGCATTTTTTGAATCAAAAAAACACAGCATAGTGCAATCTGCACCTATGGTGTTAAAAGACGATCCTACCTTAATGTTTACCAATGCAGGGATGGTGCCCTTTAAAGAATATTTTTTGGGGAATGGAGTTCCAAAAAACACACGCCTTACCGATACGCAAAAATGTTTGCGTGTCTCCGGAAAACACAACGATCTTGAAGAAGTAGGAAAAGACACCTACCATCATACCATGTTTGAGATGTTAGGGAATTGGAGTTTTGGAGATTACTTCAAAAAAGACGCCATTGATTGGGCTTGGGAATTATTAACCGAAGAGTTTAAAATAGATAAAAAAAGTCTTTACGTGACTGTCTTTGAAGGAGATGAAGAAGATAAGCTAGACCGTGATCAAGAGGCATATAATTTATGGAAAAATCATATCTCAGAAGACAGAATTCTTAACGGAAATAAAAAAGATAATTTCTGGGAGATGGGAGCGCAAGGACCTTGTGGTCCGTGTAGTGAGATTCATGTGGACATCCGATCTGAAGAAGAGAAAAAAGCAGTAGATGGTAAAACATTAGTAAACCAAGATCACCCCTTAGTGATAGAGATTTGGAACTTGGTCTTTATGCAGTATAATCGATTAGCCGATGGATCTTTAGAAAAATTACCTGCACAACACGTAGACACAGGAATGGGCTTTGAGCGCTTATGTATGGTATTGCAAGGCGTACAATCCAATTATGATACTGATGTATTTACGCCATTAATGCGAGAGATAGAAACCATTACTTCCTCCAAATGCGGACATCAAGAAGAGGTCGATATTGCGGTGCGTGTGGTTGCAGATCACCTCAGAGCGGTTGCCTTTTCTATAGCTGATGGTCAGTTGCCAAGTAATACAGGCGCTGGCTATGTGATACGGCGTATCTTACGTAGAGCCATCCGTTACGGGTTTACATTTTTAAATACCAAAGAACCTTTTATCTATAAGTTGGTCAATACGCTCGTCAAGCAAATGGGAGAAGCATTTCCAGAATTAAAACGAGAAAAAAATCTGATTATTAACGTGATCCGAGAAGAAGAACAATCCTTCTTACGTACCCTTGATCAAGGACTTGTTTTGTTAGATACCGTGATTGCAAATGCAAAAGGTGATACCATTTCTGGAGAAAAAGCTTTTGAGTTATATGATACCTACGGTTTTCCAAAAGACTTAACAGCACTTATTCTTAGCGAAAAAGGATTACACCTTGACGAAGAAGGTTTCAATACAGAATTACAAAAACAGAAAGATCGTTCCAGAGCAGCGGCAAAGGTTGAGACAGGAGATTGGACAATTTTAATAGAAGATTCAGAAGAAGAGTTTATAGGATATGATACCTTAGAAGCTGCTGTGAAAATTACACGATATCGTAAAACAGAAAGCGAAAAAGATGGAGAGTTATACCAATTAGTATTTAACCTAACGCCTTTTTATCCAGAAGGCGGAGGACAAGTTGGTGATAAAGGATATCTGGAAGTACCCAATGGTGAAGTCGTTTATATTGTAGATACCAAGAAAGAGAATAACCTGATTATTCACTTAGCAAAAAACCTTCCTCGATCTACCGATGGAACGTTTAAAGCTATTGTGGATGAGAAGCAACGTTTCCGTACATCTGCAAACCATACAGCAACTCATTTGTTGCATCAAGCACTTCGTAAGGTGTTAGGAACGCACGTAGAGCAAAAAGGAAGTATGGTGCATAGCCGTAATCTTCGTTTTGATTTCTCTCACTTTTCTAAAGTAACTTCAGAAGAATTAAAGGAAGTAGAGAATTTTGTAAATGCCCGCATTCGCGAAAGCTTACCATTAGACGAACAACGAGGCATTGCCTATGATCAAGCCATCAAGGAAGGAGCAATTGCCCTTTTTGGAGAAAAGTATGGAGATGCGGTACGCGCCATTCGTTTCGGAAAATCGATGGAGCTTTGTGGAGGAACACATGTGAATAATACAGGAAGTATTTGGCATTTTAAAATCACATCAGAAGGTGCGGTTGCTTCTGGAATACGTCGCATTGAAGCCATTACCAATGATGCTGCCAAAGAATACTTCACCACAGAAACCGAAGCATATAATAACGTAAAAGCCACGCTTAAAAACGCCCAAGACCCTGTCAAAGCCATTACTAACTTGATGGATGAAAATGCAGCCCTTAAAAAGCAAGTAGAAGCATTGATCAAAGAGAAAGCACAAAATTTAAGTGGTGATCTTAAGAATGAGTTTATCCTTATCGATGATGGGAAAATCCCAATACAGTTTCTAGCTAAAAAAGTCGATTTGGATGCAGGAGCGATTAAAGATTTAGCTTTTGATCTTGGGAAAGGTATGTCTACAGCATTTATCCTTTTTGGAACAGAACAAGATGGAAAAGCCTTATTAAGCTGTTACATCTCAAAAGAACTCGTTGCGAGTAAAAATCTAAATGCAGGACAAGTAGTGCGCGAACTAGGAAAACACATCCAAGGCGGCGGCGGCGGACAGCCTTTCTTTGCCACAGCAGGTGGTAAGAATCCAGCAGGAATTGATGCTGCGTTGGAAGCGGCTAAGGATTTTTTGAGTTAAGAAAGAATATAGATCGTTCGCTTGCGCTCTCTTTTAGAATATAGAAAAGTATTTGCGTACTAAATACCGTAAAAATAAAAGCTCCTTCCCTTTTCAGGGGAAGGTGGATTTTTATTTGCCCATGAAGGCAAATGAAAAGACGGAAGGGGTTATGATAATAAAATTTTTAATTTATTCTTATGAATCTACAAACCAACATCCCATTACAACCCGCATCCAACCCATTTGGATATGAAAACAAGTTGGTGTTACTAGGATCTTGTTTTGCAGAAAATATAGGAGAAAAACTAACCTATAGCAAATTTCAATCTGTCGTAAATCCTTATGGAATTCTTTTCCATCCCTTGGCAATAGAACGTGTGTTGCAAGATGCCTGTCGTGATGAGAATTATGGAGAAGAAACCATTTTTGAATTAGAAGGCGTTTGGAAATCATTTATAGCGCATAGCCGATTAAACAGTCACACAAAAGGCGCTATGATCGATACCCTTATAGAAGTACAAAGCCAACTCAAAAAAGCGTTGAAAGAAGCTTCTCATATTTTTATTACACTAGGTACTGCTTGGGTATATCAACACAAAGAAACAGGCATTGCGGTAGCAAACTGTCATAAAGTTCCTCAAAAACAATTTATAAAGGGCTTGTTACCTATCGAAGAGATTACAGCGAGTCTCACTCGACAATGTACCATCATCAGGCATCTCAATCCTAAGGCTCAGATTACCTTTACCGTCTCTCCTGTACGACATCTTAAAGATGGTTTTGTAGAAAATACACGAAGTAAAGCGCATTTGATTTCGGCAGTACACGAAGTATGTATTACCCAGAAAACGTATTATTTCCCCGCCTATGAACTCATGATGGATGAGTTACGAGACTATCGATTTTATGCTTCAGATATGCTACATCCTAGCCAACAGGCGATAGATTATATCTGGGAAAAATTTTTGGAGGTCTATGCTGGAGTTTATACTGAGCCTAGTCGAAGTACGAAAGCAAAAACAACGCTTAAAGAAGTTCAAGCGATTCAACAAGGATTAACCCATCGTCCTTTTCATCCAGAAAGTAAGCAACACAGAGAATTTCTTGGAAAACTTGAAAAACGTATAGTAGCGCTACAAAAAGAATATCCACATATTACGTTTGATTAGAATACGGCAATTGCCTTATAGGTTGAAACTCCTTGTTTCTAGATATTTGACTATAAATAAAAACTAAAAATTCAATCATGAAAACAATTAAAAAAATGATGATGGCTTTTATAGCGATCAGTATGGTAGCAGTAATCTCTTGTAAAAGCGATGACGATGGTGGCGATAGTGGAAATGCAAGCTCAGGAACCGTCACAGCTAGTGTAGATGGAGAAAGTTATCAGTCAGATGCTTTAGGAACCTCTGTTACTATTGTGGAAGCCGGAGGCGGAATGACTTTATTAATAACATCTAATGAATTTTCATCGAGTCGCAACATTACCTTGAGTATCTCTAGCGGATTTGATGGGGAAGGAACTTATTCCATAGGAGGAGACAATAGTGTTTTTGTTATTGGACAATATATTGAGGCAAATGCTAGCAACCCTACTGCGACCCAAATATGGGTAGCTCCTTTTGATGAAAGCCAACAGGGAGAAATTAATATCACTTCCTTTACAGATAGTACTATAGAAGGTACTTTTAACTTTACAGGTAGAAATGAAGACCAGTCTACAAGAACAGTTACAAATGGCTCTTTTAATCTAGACTATTAATAAAAGACTATTTTGCAAAGTCTGAAAGACGTACCCAAAATAGTTAGTTGAACTAATCCTTTTTACTACTAATAAATGCGATTAGATCATACTAAAAAAGTGACTTCCACCGAAGTCACTTTTTTATTGAATTTTTATTGAAATAAATACAGTAGCTTCGCGCTATTAAGTAAAACTTAGATATGCGTAAAGTACTATATGGAGTTGGTATGCTCTTTATTATTTTATTGAGTTTCCGTTACTGTGAATTCAAAGACGATGAGAGCGCAATAATACAAGAACATTCGGCACTCATTGAGAAAACCCTTAAGAATGTAGGGAAGCTAGTCGTAACCGAAGGCGAATATGCAGAGGTGTTTACCTACGAAGATTCCAAAAAGTTTTATGTAGATATTCTCACAGCGACCAAAAAAGCATTAGTGGTAGCAAATGCCAAAGCAACGGTTTCTTATGACCTCAGTAAAATAGAAACGCGTATAGACCCAGCGGTAAAAACCGTGTATATTACAAATATTCCAGAACCTGAGTTAACCATTAATCCTAACCTAGAATATTACGACATACAACAAGATTTATTAAACCCTTTTGGTGCCGAAGATTATAATGTAATTAAAGCGAGAGTTATGAAAACCCTCAAAGAAAAAATAGAAGTATCAAGTCTATACACGAATGCAGAAAATAGATTGATTACAGAATTACATAAAATCTATATTTTGACCAATTCGCTTGGGTGGACGTTGCAATATGACGCAAAATCCATTACCAGTATCACAGATTTTGACACACTACTCGATTAATTTTTTAATAGATTTATTCCGTTTTCTATAAGATGCGCGATTTCAGGGCGTTTTTCTTTTAATGTGATAAGATGATCTAATACCGCTTTCGCGAAACTGGTGCCAAGCGTAGTTGAAGTAATGTTTGGAGTATGACTAGAAGTAGAAGAATCAGCGCTATATACAAGTTCGTAAATCTCCAAAGAAAGTAACCAGTCATTCGGATAATGAGTTTTTACATTCTCAAAAATAACAGCTAAATTTTCTGCAGAAATCTCGTTGCGCTCTCGCATATCACGTATCTCTTTGTAAAGCGTCAGAAGATTTTTTTCAATATCAGAAAGTGTATGTTTGATAGTGGTAGAGCTCACGACGTGTTCTTTTAATTTAAAAGAAAGATAATCGGCAGCACCTGCAAAAGCAGATAAAATCTCCTGTCCTAATGCCATATCAAAATCACCCATATCTGGCGAAAACAACACCTCTTCCTTATATGTAACAGTACAATTTGTAAATTGAATAAGCATTAGTTTTCCATTGAGATTACGCATTCCAGTGACGTTAAGACCATCTACGGTAATGCCACTTTCAAACTCAAAAGAAATAGGTTTTCCATCATAAAAATGATACGCTTGCAAATCACGAGGACCCATATTTTCAATAGAAAGATTAATCCCTTTTAACTTCCCAAGCGGAGATCTAAAACCATTGCGATGCCTCAATGTCCCGTGACCGATGAGTTCTTTTTCGCGATACGCAAGTGCCGTCTCTCCTTGGGTTTCAAAATAAATCACTTCGTTATCTTCATTTTGAATCATTCGCGTAAAAATCCCACTTATTTGTAACCCAGTGCTTAACTCAATCGTCCCAATTTGTTTGGAATCAATCAGTTTTTTAAGTCCGCGCCATCCGCCTTTACGAACTGCCATCGTATTCGCAAACTCTTCTAATATTTTCATGAGATACGCAAAATCTGGTGTGACATATAACTGCGGTTGCGGTTTTGTAATATCAAATTCCTGATAAATCGCATCTATGGAATACGGTAACTTTTTAACCTGATCGGTCATACACCAAGCACTTTCTCCTATAGAAGAAAGCAATCCAGCACCATAAATTTTAGGATTTTCTACAGTGCCTATCAATCCATATTCAACCGTCCACCAATGCAAGTTGCGGATCAAAGCAATTTCAGAAGGACTTATTTTTTTGTTTTGTAATTCTTGTATATGTTCTTCTGCTTTTTGTATGGTGTCAAGATAGGCTTCTTGCTCAGGAGTAAGTATTCCCTTTCCTTTTGGGAGGGGATTAGGGGGAGGGCTTTCTTTTAAAATAGACAATTTGCGTACCGCCTCATACATTTCCATATCATGTGCACTAGAAATGGCTTTGGCGCCTATCTCTCCAAAACGTCTCAGATATTCAGCATAATCAGGGCTTGCAATAATGGGTGCATGTCCAGCGCCTTCATGAATAATATCAGGAGCAGGCGTGTATTCTATGTTTTCCAATTGGCGTATGTCACTCGCAATCACGAGGACTTTATACGCTTGAAATTCCATAAATGCATTCGGAGGTATAAACCCATCTACTGCTACAGCCGCCCATCCTATTTCTTTAAGGATGCGATTCATCCCATACATAGACGGAATATGATCTATGGAGATTCCAGTTTGTTTGAGTCCGTCTAAGTAACTTTCGTGTGCGACCTTTCCTAGATAATCTACATTTTTACGCATAACATACCGCCACACCGCCTGATTAATAGGGGTGTATTCCTCATAATTCTGAGGTTTGATATATTGCCTTAAATGCGGTGGTAAACGATCCAGCAATGGATTTGACTCAACAGGAATATTCATATAACACAAAATTAAAGACTTTAACGGGAATTTTCATCATACTTCTGATGATTTAAAATGTGGTTTTATCAAAAAGACATACTGCTAAGAGGTGTGGGGTTTTTTATGCTTTCGCGAAAGCGTATAAAGCATCCATAGAATTACAATGAAAACTAGACGTAGTCATTATACGTCAACTGCCCTATTGAATGCCTTACTTGTTTTACGGAGTTTTGGTATGTAAAAATCAAAAACCATTTCTTAGTATGAAAACACGTATAAAACAATTCGCACTCATAGTGCTTTTAGGGCTACCTTTTTCGAGTATCGCTCAAAAGGCAGAAACACCAGATTACCGATATGATGTAGGTGCAAATATTAATGATATGACGATTGCTATTTCTGGTAATATGATTGTAGCGACCAATGATGGGCTTGTAGGAATCAAGCCAGGAAGCAACGAACTCCTTTTTAATTTTACAGACTATGGGCGTGTAAAACCTGAAGAAATCACGTATGTACCTGCATCTCCTTATCTTATTGTAGATCAACAGGGACTTGCAGGAATCACCAGTAAAAAAGCAGTGATAGATCACGTGACAGGTGAGGTTATTTTCAGTACAGAAAAGAATGGATGGAAAACGGTTTGGGGAGCTGAGGTGAAAATGCCTCAAAATAAGTTGGTGGTTAACGGTTTCCGTAAAGGCGGAGAAAAATTTGAGAGTGTAACACCTCTTGTAGCAGTATATGATCTGGCTACAGGAAAAGAAGACTTTTCGTTTTTTCTTTTGGAACCAGGTAAAGTGACTGCAAAGTATTTTGCGGTCTCTGGACAAACCTTATTACTTAAAGACAAGTTGATCGTTCCTACCTCACAAGGGATGATTTGCAAATCTAAAAGTGGAGAAACACTTTGGGAGAATAAAACCAAAAATATCCAATGGATGACAGCAAGTGATACTGAAAAAGATATCTACGGATTTATTACAAATGATGCAAAAAGTAATACAAAAATCTATAAAATAGGAGAAGACGGGTCAGAGCTATGGGCAGACAATGCAAAGGTACAAGGGGTTATTTCTAACTTCCAGATCTTACCACAAGGGCTTGCCGTTGTAAGTGATAAAGATACCGCAGGCAAAAGTGTATTAGCGGGTCGTTCTGAGTCTAAAATAGCTTTATTAAGTGCAACAAGCGGAGAAGATCTTTGGGATAAAGCACCAAAGACAAAAGGATTTGTACAGCACTTTTATGTAATGGATGACGGAATCTTATTTGGCGTATATAGCGGGGGAATTAATAAAGTATCTTTTGACGGACAGCCATTATTTAAAAAACCTTTAAAGACAGGAGAAAATATCCTGACGATGGCAGAAACTGAAAACGGGCTGATTTATATCACTTCTGAAGATGCAAATATTGTCAATTTAGATACCGGAGAACAAGTATGGAAAAAACCATTGAAGTATAAAAAAGCATCAGCAGTCAGTTCTACCTATGACAGTAAAAATAACAGATATCTCATTAGTGCAGATGATGAACTACTAGCCATCGATGCTACCACAAACGATGTTGCGACACTTGCCAAATCAAAATTTGAAGGAAAGGAAGATCCTACACACGTAGAAATGCGTGATGGAGGTATTTTACTCACTAGCGATCAGAACTTGTCTTTACTAGAATGGGAAGGCGGAGAACAATGGCATGCGTATCATAAAGCACCTGGGAAAAGTCTTGCAGGAAAACTTATAGCTGGTGCTATGGCTGTAGCCTCTACAGCAGCCATGGTCTCTATGAGTTATGAAGCAGGAATGAATAAAAACCAATTAGGCCAATACAATCAACGAGGAAGAGATGCAGATCGTGCAGCAACCATGTTTGCAGAAATTTCTACGATTTCTTTTAATGAATTATCAAAGCGATTTAAAGCAACAGCAGCCACTCAAAACTCACAATTTATCTTGACAAATTTAGATAGTGGAGCAGGCTTAGTGAAGATTAATAAAGATTCTGGAAATATGGAAAAACAAATCTTATTAAAGGACAAAAAACCAGAATATCAGGTTGACGAGTGGGCTGGAATTTTATATTACAAAGCAGATAACAATTCTATATTTGCGTATGATTTAACCAAATAAAGGTCTCAATGTGTTGCCGTTTTTACGCTAGCCGAGGATACCCTAAAAATCATTCTCGACTTTTTAAAAAGAACAAAAATTATTTAATGTTATTTCCATCAGGAAATACGTATACAAGTTGGGGGACATGTATATGAGTAAAAGGCTGTGTCAAAGCAGCCTTTTATATATTATAATACAGTGAGTAACTGGTATAAATACTTAAAAAATGCTCAAAGATATTTTATATCCTAATAAAGGGAATCTGTTTATCTGGATCAATGCTGGATATCTTATCTTATTGATGAGTATTGGTTTTGTTCCACCCATTACTGTTGTATTTGCATACTTTTTAGAAAGTATCGTTGTCGGGCTTCTTAATATAGTAAAAATGACAATCACCACGCTCTTTGGGCGTACACAGAAAGCAGACAACCATCCAAGTATAGCACACTTTCAAACTATATTTTTTGCCATTCATTATGGAGGGTTTGTGGCGATCCAAAGTATTTTTGCGTTTGTGTTATTTGAAATGGATCAAACAAGTGTGATCACCAATAGTTTGGATCTTATGGGGAACTATTTGAAAGTGCTACATTTTGATGGTATGGGCTGGGTCATGATGTCTATCATTGCACAAAACGTAGGATATTTTATTAATAACTTTATCATCAAAGAGAAATATCATCAGTATAGAGCAGCAGACTTAATGATGAAGCCCTATGTGCGCATCTTTGTGCAACAGTTTGTGGTAATTATCGCGGCATTTTTTGTAATTTTTTATGAGGCGGGCATCATGGCTGCAATATTATTAATCTTGTTTAGAACCTGCATAGACCTTATGATCGTAGCCTTTAAAGAAGATGCGAGATTGACAGATCTGGTAGCGCATTTGATTAAAAAAGATGAACAAGATGTAGAGGAAGTACGACAACAATTACAGCAACTCACAGAATAGGGAGTAGGAGGTATACGCTCCTGTCTGCCAGCAGGCAGGTTTGCGAAAGCGTGTAAAGAATGATGCCTCTCGTTTATGCTGAATCTATTAGAAATATAACAAATCATGATATCAATACTCATTTTAATTGTAACATTCAGTATAGGGTTTATACTCTTTTTTGTTGTTAGAAAACGTGGTCAAAAAGATTTCAGAAAACATCAAGAGCAACTTGCTTTGTATGCTGAAGAATTCCAAGTACACAAAAAACAAATAAAAAAACGGATGATGTCTCTAAATAAATATGACTTATTAACATACAACCTCTCTGAATCTCTTATGGTTCAGCATCAAATAAAATTGTAAATTATGACATGTTCAATATGTAAGAGTAATGCACTTTTGTTATATTTCATTGATAAATAAGCTGTTTATGAAAACCTTTAGGTGGTTACTTATTTCGTTCATTCTCTCCAATTGTACATTTGTTCAACTGAAGGCTCAGAATACAGAAAGAGAAATTGATAGTTTGAGTCGTGTCGCTCAGCAAGCTCCAGATTCTTTGAAGTATGATATTTACAATAGAATGGGGTTTTACTATATTTTTAATAATCGCAAACGGGCAGACTCTATTCTTAAAAGTGCGATCAAAAGTTCAAAAGCGATAAATTATAAATATGGTACTGTTTTACTGACCAATACCTACGGAATTAGTTTTGACGTAAATAGAGAGTACGATTCTGCTTTTTATTACTTTGAAAAAGCGCGTACACTTTCTAAAGAATATAATTTTAAAGTCTTGGAGACTCGCTCCCTCAATAATTTAGGAATGAATGCTTGGGGACAAGACCAATTGAATGAGGCACAAGCATTCTTTTTTGAAGCGTTAACAATCACCAAAGAGTACTTTCCTGAAAAACGAACAGATGTATATCTAAGTAATATTGGATTGATTTATCAAGAGTTAGAGCAGGCTGAAAAGGCATTAAACTATCATAAGCAAGCCCTTGAAGAACGCATCAAACGGAACCTTAAAACACAACAGATTATTTCATATAATAATATAGGAATTACCTACAGATTAAAACAAGAGTATGAAAAAGCAATAGAAGCCTTTGACCGTGGGCTTCAGATTGCCGAAGAATTTAAATTTTACACGGAGTATCAGCGACTCTTTATTAGTAAAGCGGATGCCCAAATAAGTATGGGTAATTATTCTGAAGCTATTACCTCTTATGAAAATGCAAAAAAAGGACCACCTGACAATAATATAGATATTAGAACTTATTTTGAAGCTATAAGTGGTCTTAGTTACGCCTATTTCTTAGTGAATAATGACCAAAAAGCACGAGAAAATCTCGAAGAAGGATTTGAACTGCTAAAGGAATACCCTTCTTTTGGAGATTCGGCACAGTTTTTCTATAAAACGGCTAGTTCTATATATCTAGCAGAAGGAGATAAAGTGCAAGGAAGTCGTTTTATAGATTCGTTACAAGCGGTACTTAAAAGAAAGTTTTCTCAGGAAAATGCTCGTGCCATAGCCCTTTCTGAAACACGCTTTAAAACCGTAGAAAAAGAAGTCGCTCTTGCTAAAACTAGAGCTTCTCTCGCAGAGCGTGAACTTGAAATAAAGCAACGGAATTATATTATTTACGGTGTTATTGGATTAGCGATTCTATTAGCATTAGTAGGATATCTATTTTATAAGCAGCAACGTTTAAAAAATGCACAGCTTAAAAAAGAAAGTAAACTTAAAGAAGCGCTTTCAAAAATTGAAACTCAAAACCATTTACAAGAACAACGTCTTCGGATCTCTAGAGATTTACATGATAATATAGGAAGTCATCTTACTTTTATTATATCATCACTAGATAATCTAAAATATGGATTAAAAGATGCAGATAGTATGGTAAAAACAAAACTAGGCGAAGTAGGTGCTTTTACAAAAAACACTATCAATGAATTGCGAGATACCATTTGGGCAATGAATAAAGAAAGCATCACTCTTGAAGACATAGAAGCCCGTATTGCAAATCTCTTAGAACAAGCAAGAACAGCCTGTCCTGAAATACTATTTTCATTTAATTTTCAAAAAGATATTGATAGAAACCAATTTGTAACTTCTGTAGAAGGAGTCACGATCTATAGAATCATTCAAGAAGCTATCAACAATGCGATCAAGTATGCAAAAGCAGCTCATATCGAAGTGTCTCTGTCTAAAGACCAAAATAAGTTGTTAGCACGCGTTAAAGACGATGGTAAAGGATTTGACATCCATAACCCTGATATTGGAAACGGCTTGTTAAATATGAAAAAGAGAGCTAAAGATATTGCAGCTTTATATACCATTGATTCTGAAGAAAATGAAGGGACATCAGTAAGCGTTGCGCTTGATCTGAAATCATAATACGCCAATTGCCGTATAGGTTACAGTTGATTTCCGAGTATCTTTAGTGAAGTAAACATAGAACCCTTAGGAGGAGCAGGATGTTTCGGACAATTTACCTTACAATAAAATAGTATCTTTAAAAATATGAAGATAAAAGTAGCCATCGTAGATGACAATAGCTTTCTAGCCAAAGCAGTCAAAGAAAAACTCTCGTTTTTTGAACACATTGACATTAAGTGGATGGCTATGGACGGAAGTCAAGCACTGAGTAAACTAGAAGACAACCATAACCTGCAAGTGATTTTAATGGATATAGAAATGCCTGTACTCAATGGTATAGAAACCACGCAGATTGTCAAGCAAAAATATCCGCATATTAAGATCATTATGCTGACCGTATTTGACAATGATGAGAATATCTTCAAATCTATTCAAGCAGGTGCCGACGGGTATTTACTTAAAGAAGTCACGCCAGATGTGTTGTACAGCGGGATCAAAGAAACCCTAGATGGAGGTGCCGCCATGAATCCATCTATCGCGATGAAAACGTTGAAACTTCTTCGAAATCCCATCACTATTGAAAATGATACCGATAGAGAAGAAATCAGTCTTTCCAAAAGAGAAGTCGAAGTATTAGAACAACTCTCCAAAGGATTGAGCTATAAAATTATAGCCGATCATCTATTTCTCTCACCAAGTACCGTACGTAAACATATCGAAAACATTTACAAAAAACTACAAGTACACTCCAAGATTGAGGCAGTCCAAAAAGCCAAAAAGCATAACCTTATTTAAATCTCCCTAGACCTCGAAGGGGGTGGGGACTCTTACTCTTGATGTTTACGATGCTTATAATACTACTAGATAGAAGCGCAAAAAATAGAGTAGCACTCTAAAATAGAGTATTGCTCTATTTTGCATTCTAATGAATAAAACACACCCTTAAACCCTTCTTTATAGAGGGGAAATACTCAATTCAAAAACAATATTGCTTTACAGTAGACTTTTTTTTAAAAACTTACCGACTCCCGACTAAAAGCTACCAGCTACATTATACGTCAACTGCCGTATTTCAAAAATCTCCCAATAAATGCAATTTTATGATGTAAAAAACAATACATGATGAGAACGCTTATTTTATTACTACTCTTTGTGAGTACACATATCATTGCACAAGATTATCCAATGGGAATGAATTGGGATGAGCAGTCCTACCGAAGCATTCCCTACAAAGCACAATTTACTGCTAGTACCTATGATAACTTACCTGCATCCTACTCGCTAGAAGAGTTTACACCCATACCTGGCAATCAAGGACAATACGGAACCTGTGTCGCGTATGCCGCAGCCTATGGACTACGTACCACCATGCTTGCCAAAGACTTTAACCTTACCGATAAGCAACAAATTACCAGCTATGCATTATCACCCTCCTTTGTGTACGAACAAATTAAAAACGAAGACGACCCAAATTGTCAAAAAGGAGCCAATCCTAAACTCGGGATGGAAGCCCTTAAAATAGTAGGCGCGCCATTATTAAAAAACTTTCCATACCAATGCGGCGCCACCATCACCACAGACGCCCAATTGGAAGCTATTGACTATCGGATTCGTGACTATCAAACCCTATTCTTTTATGACGAGCAAGATCCAGGGGTACGTGTCAATGCCACTAAAAAAGCATTGAGCGAAGGCTACCCCGTACTCATCGGAATGAAACTTCCGGAAAGCTTTTTTAAAGCTCAAAAAGTATGGCGATCTATTCCTTCAGACAAAGGAACCCTTGCTAAAAAGCATGGATATCACGCGATGGTTGCTGTAGGGTATGATGATAATTTTGAAGGAGGCGCCATTAGAGTACTCAATAGTTGGAGCACCCAATGGGGAGACGGAGGTTATATTTGGGTACCTTATAAAGAATATGATGAGTGGTGCTTGGGCGCTTTACAGCCCTACAGCTATCACAAGAAAAAAGAAGACCCGTCACCAGACCCAGATAATACCCCAGATGAAGAACCTATCGCACAAAAACTTCCAGAAGGAAACCTAAGATTTGAACTCAATACAGGCGAAGATTTAGAGGTGCGCCGTACTTCAACTAGAAATTTGGTGGTAGAAGACGACGTGAAGGAAGGAGAAGAACTCGTTGCCTACAAAGGCTCCAAAGGCTATCCATCAGGAACGCGTTTTCGTTTCTATCTGGAAAACGTAAATGAAGGTTATATCTATGCTTTTGCCACAGATAAAACACAAAAGATTAATAAAATATTACCTTACAGTGATGGGATGTCGCCACTTATTGGCGCTAACTCAACCATTGCATTTCCAAGCGAAAAGAAAGTGATTCGCATGGATAATACACCTGGATCTGATTATTTGTTGATTCTTTTTAGTCAGCAGAAATTAAATGAAGCACAACTTCTTAACGTCATGCAAAATACCACAGGCGGATTGACGGCAAAAATCAAGGCAGCTTTAGGTAATAAATTAATCGATAAGAACAAGATTTTATATAGTTCGGCAACCCCAGGATTCAAAGTAAAAGAAGGTGCTTCGGGCTATGTCGTTCCATTAATGGTAGAATTAACACACTTGTAAAATGAGAGATTCTAAGAAAACAAACAAGGAGGTTGTATACGCTTTCGCGAAAGCGTACTCCTGCATAATACCTTTAGCGATCTTTTTTTTGTTTACAGCGACAGGAACTGCTCAAAAATCTCTAACTCCTATTGTGCCTTCGCATCATAGTTCGAGTGTATATAAAATTATAACCAGCACAGACGATCAATATGCGGCAACGTTAGGTAGCGATGGAAGAGTGAAATTATGGGCTACAAAGTCAAAAAAAATACTAACCGATATTGCACTGCCAGCCGCTACCGATGGATTCTTTACAGCAGATACTAAATACTTAGGCATACGGATAGGAACTTTGCTACAACTCTATAGTTTGCCTTCGTTAGAACTGGTTTCTACTTTCGCAAATGTAGAGGGTTCGTGTGCTTCGGTAGAAGGCTCAGGCTTTTACTACTCAGAATATAAATATGATGCAACTTCGTGGCGTATTTATTATCAAAAATCACCCAAAGCCATTCCGAAAGTAGTTTATGAGGAAGCTATAGTAACTAAAAGTAATACAGAAATAGTTGCTTTTGCAAGATGGATGAGCCCATCGCCAGATGGAAAAAAACTAATGTTCACGCATTATAATCGCAAAACCTATATTCTTGATCTTGCAACTCAAGAACTCACAAATCCTATGCAACATGGGTATGCTTTTTTACCTAATGGAGAGATCCTATCCATCGCTAGAGAAACGACAAAAGAGTTTGAGTTTTTTGCTACAAATCTTAAAGGGAAAACACAGTGGAAGAAAAAAGTAACATTAGATCAAGTAAAGTCAGATCTTGAACGTTTATACGCTGTTTCTGCTCAAGAAAAAACCATTTACTTCCCCACAGAAAGCGGACTTTTTACCATAGAGTATGAAAAGGGTAAAGAGCGTTTTTACCCAGAATGGGGGAATGTATCAACGATAGGAGTGACAAGCAAGGAGTTGTGGGGAAGTAATGGAAAACAGTTTGGGATTGCGACGGCACCTCTTAAAAAACCAGCTCGATTTACCTCCATAGGATTTAGAAACCTTGTAAAGCCAGAGATGCTAACGGCGAGTGGTAGTGCGCTTACTTTTTTTGCAGGTAGTTTTACTTCTAAAGATCCCAAAATCGCAACAATTACTCCAAGAGGAATTCGTACTAGGGAAATAAGCTTTCCCGTAGATGTAGTAGGGGCTACTTTTGGCACTAAAGGCAATCTTTTTGCAACCTCGCTTCAAAGTGAAGATGCCCTTCGTTTATATGATTTAAAGAAAGAAGAATTTTATGACTATACAAATGCGGTAGATTATAATGATCGCATCGCAGTAAGCGAAGACGGGAGTGTACTTGTACATAGAGGAAGAGAGCAGCTAGGTTTTTACAACGTGAAAACAACTCAAAAAATCCTTAAAATACCTAAGGATGCTATAAATGATTACAACGCACAACACCCTATTGCGATAAGCCCAGATAATAGCTGGGCAGTCGTTATGATTAGAGTAAAGGAGAAAGGCACTATATATAACCATAATCATCTAGCCATGTTTGACCTTACCACTGGGAAACAAGTATGGATTAAGAAATATGAAGGAATTTCAGGGGTGTATGCTGTTTCTAATAATGAGTTTGTCACATTATCTACTTTTGGATTGAAGGTTGACTTTTTTAATGCTAAGACAGGTACGTTACGAGTGCGCAACTATATTCCTGGGGCAATTAATAGTGATATTAATGATATGAATGTTGCTAAAAATCTTGTCGCTACGGTTCAGGTAAATGATAATCGTATTTATGTAGGCGATATCCATAAAAGTCAGTTATTACATACATTTAAAGGACACGAATCTAAGATTCTCCACGTGCAATTTATTGGAGAAGACTTTCTTCTTAGTGCAGGAGCTGCAAACGAATTGATATTGTGGGATCTTACCACAGGAAAACGCGCAGGTAATATCTATCTTTTTGAAGGAAGCAAGGATTGGGCTTTTGTAACACCCCAAGGGCATTTTGATGGATCTCAAGAAGCTCTAAAAATGATGTATTACGTAAATGGGAACGCTATTTTACCTTTAGAACAGCTGTATGAAGGGTACTATATTCCTAATTTACTCGCCTCAGTAATTGCGCATCAAGAAATCGGAAAAACAGAGATAGATGTAGACAACCTTAAAACCGCTCCCTCTATTACGATAGCATTTCAGGAAGGTACGCGTAATCTAATTGTCGAAGATGATATACAACCAGAAGCAATTAAAACTCAAAAAGAAACAGCTAAGCTTATCCTCAAAGCCATCGCGCCAGAAGACAAAATTGTAGAAATACGATTATATCACAATGATAAACGATTGACAGACAAAACACGTAACCTTACGGTGGAAGATGCTATCAAAGATGGAGCTATGGAGAAGACCTTTGATATTCAATTATTACCAGGGAAGAATATATTTAAAGCAGTAGCTGTAAATAGTCAAAAAACAGAGAGCCCGCCTACGCTTTTGGAGGTAACGTATGATGGAGCAAAGGAGCTTCCCATTTCTCGGGGTATTGTGCTTCATACCCTTATTATAGGAATTAATGAGTATAAAAATGGGAAGTATAATCTCAACTATGCCAAAGCAGATGCAACCAGTTTTCAAGAAGAAATAGCAAAAGGAATGACAGGGCTTACAAAATCTCAAAATGCTATTTTTATTAAGGATACAGATGCAACCAAAGAAAATATCGCTGCTGCACTTGAGAAAATCGCGAAAGAGTCGCAACCGCAAGATATTTTTGTGTTTTACTATGCAGGTCATGGTGTCATGAATGCTGAGAAGGAATTTTATATTGTGCCTACCGATGTCACACAGCTTTATGGAAATGATGCATCACTCGCACAAAAAGGGATTTCTGCTACCTTTCTCAAAGATTTGGCAACAAATATTGCTGCCCAAAAGCAACTTTATATTCTGGATGCATGCCAAAGTGCAGGAGCTCTTAATACTGTAGCATCTAGAGGTGCCGCCGAAGAAAAAGCCATTGCACAACTCGCTCGGAGCACAGGAACACATTGGCTAACCGCTTCTGGAAGTGAGCAATTCGCTACCGAGTTCTCAGAATTAGGGCATGGTGTATTTACCTATGCACTTTTGGAAGCCCTTTCCGGAAAAGCCGATAGTGGTGATAAACGCGTCACTGTAAATGAAATCAAAGCCTACATCGAATCCCGAGTACCCGAAATTTCAGAGAAGTATAAAGGGAGTCCGCAGTATCCATCTAGTTTTGGATTTGGGCAAGATTTTCCAGTCTCAATTTCAAATTAAAATAGGATTTATAACGCATAGATTAGGGATTGTTTTAGGGCAGTTTCTGATCTATGTTTGATGTTAGGATTACTAGATAAAGTGTATATTGCAGGCTATGAAACTGAGTACGCTTTCGCGAAAGCAAGAAATATACAGAACCGCTGCCAAGCTTTTTAAAGAAAAAGGATATAGTGCTGTAACCATGCGTGATCTCGCGGCGGCAGTGGGGATTAAAGCAGCGAGTTTGTACAATCATATTACTTCAAAACAACAAATCCTTTCTGAAATCATACTCGATATTGCCACCCAATTTACACAAGGTATTGATGCGATTGCAAGCCAAGAAACCGATACGATTACAAAACTAAAAGCGGTCATCTCACAACACATTACACTCACGGCTGACAATCCGTATGGGATGGCAGCGCTCAATAATGACTGGATGCATTTAGAGGGAAAACTAGATCGCTATTTAGACCTCCGTAATCGGTACGAAAAGAAATTTAGAGGTATTATTTTAGAAGGAAAAGAATCAGGAGAATTAAAAGAAGTAAATACAGAAATCTTAGTCTATTCTATTCTCACGACCTTGCGTAATCTTTATCTCTGGATCCCTAAGAAAGCAGAACTCAAAAAAGATGAATTGATTGAAGGACTGTGCGTTACCTTGCTTCAAGGGGTTGAACGTTAAAGAATTGTGAGTTTTTTGGAAATCTAACTAACAATCGTTAGTTTTGTAGTAACTAAATACGATAATGGCACAATTTCATACCATACGAGTGAAGGATATTTACAAAGAAACTTCAGATTGCTCTGTAGTGACGTTTGATATTCCAGAAAATCTTTACCATATTTTTGATTTTCAGCAAGGGCAACACCTTACGCTCAAAGCACTCATCAACGGACAAGATGTTCGTAGATCCTATAGTTTGTGTTCCAGCCCTGTAGAGAAAGAGTGGAAGGTCGCTGTGAAGCAAATCCCAGGCGGATTGTTCTCTACGTATGTAAATGAGCAATTACAAACAGGCGATAAGATCGAGATCATGGAACCTAGCGGAAAATTTGGCGTTCCTATTTCAAAAGAAGAAACTAAGAATTACGTGGTTTTTGCCGCAGGAAGCGGAATCACACCCATTTTATCGATTATAAAAACCCATTTGGCATTAGAGCCCAATGCAACTTTCAAATTATTCTATCTGAATAGAACCGTAAAATCCATTATCTTTAAGGAAGCGATAGAACAGTTGCGTAATCAATACTTTGGAAGATTAGAGATTTTCTATTTCTTAACCAAAGAACAACGAGATATTGAGTTGTTTAATGGACGCTTTAGCAGCGAAAAATTACAAACACTCACCAAAACATTAATTCCTGTAGATACTACCGATGAAGTATTTATTTGCGGCCCAGAGGAAATGATATTTTTAATTCGTGATGAATTAATTGCCGCAGGATTAGAAAAAGAAAAAGTCCATTATGAGTTATTTGTTACAGGACTTTCTGAAGAAGATAAACAACGTACCGCAAGACTCGCCGAACAAAAAGTAGAAGGGATAGAGGTCACGATTGTAGACGGAGGAAAAGACTTCCACTTCACGATGACCGATGAATATGATACTATTCTGGATGCAGCTTTAGGCGCTGGTGCAGATTTACCGTTTGCCTGTAAAGGAGGTGTTTGTAGTACCTGTAAATGTAAAGTAGAAGAAGGAAGTGTTGAAATGAAAGTCAATTACGCATTAGAAGAAGATGAGGTGGCTCAAAACTTTGTACTAAGTTGTCAAGCAGTTCCAACTTCAGAAACTGTAAAAGTAAATTTTGATGTTTAGAACTAAGTTGGTTCAAACATGTTTATATTCTCTCCCTCTGGGAGAGATGCCCAAAGGGCAGAGAGGGTTTTCACGAAGGTGGGAATTTCTCAAGAATAAAAAAAGAAGTATAATTTAATAGATACCCGCCTGCGCGGGCATAAATTATGAGTGAAAAAGAAGTAAAAAACCTAGAAGAAATTTTTGAAGCACGCATTGCTCGTGATGAAAAAATTGAACCCAAAGATTGGATGCCAGAAAAGTATCGCAAGACACACATCCGACAGATCAGTCAGCATGCACATTCTGAAATTGTTGGGATGTTGCCAGAAGGAAACTGGATTTCCAGAGCGCCTTCTTTGCGTCGTAAAGTAGCCTTATTGGCAAAAGTGCAAGACGAGGCAGGACATGGATTGTATTTGTATTCTGCTTGTGAAACTTTAGGTATTTCTCGTAATGAATTGTATGAACAATTACATTCTGGAAAAGCAAAATATTCTTCGATCTTTAATTATCCAACCGTTACGTGGGCAGATATGGGAGCGATCGGATGGCTCGTAGATGGTGCTGCAATTATAAATCAAGTGCCATTGTGTAGTACGTCTTATGGTCCGTACGCACGTGCGATGGTGAGAGTTTGTAAAGAGGAAAGTTTCCACCAGCGTCAAGGGTTTGAGATTATGCTTAAACTCGCTAATGGAACTCCAGAACAAAAAGAGATGGCACAAGATGCCTTGAATAGATGGTGGTGGCCATCACTTATGATGCTAGGTCCTACCGATGCAGAATCCGTACACACTGAGCAGTCGATGAAATGGAAACTCAAACGTAAAACCAACGATGAGTTACGCCAACAGTTTATAGATCAAACTGTCCCACAAGCAGATTTATTAGGACTTACGATCCCAGATCCAGATTTAAAATGGAATGAGGAGACAGGTCATTATGATTTTGGAAACATCAATTGGGATGAATTCTGGCAAGTAGTGAAAGGACATGGACCTTGCAACAAAGAGCGTATGAACGCTCGAGTAGGTGCTTGGAAAAGAGGAGCATGGGTGCGTGATGCTGCCATGGCGTATGCAGAGAAGAAGGAGGCGCGCAAAAAAGTATCGAAAGCAAGTTAAATAAGATGACGTAAGACGTAGCCTTCGGCTTGACTTAAGACTAAGACTAAATGTATATCAAATGTGTCCTACGTCTTATGTCTTAAAGCAAAGCTGTTTTACCTCAATATTCACAATATTAAAAGTTAAAGACAATGTCCGATAAAAAGAATTGGCCCCTTTGGGAAATCTTCGTGAGAAGTAAAAACGGATTAGAACATAGACACTTTGGTAGCCTCCATGCATCAGATGCAGAGATGGCTTTAGAAAATGCACGGGATGTGTACACCCGCAGAAGTGAAGGTGTAAGTATTTGGGTGGTAGAAAGTAGTCATATTACTGCCAGTAATCCTGAGCATAATGGAGAATTGTTCGAGCCCGCAGCAGATAAAGTATATCGTCACCCTACGTTTTATGATTTACCAGATGAGGTAAAGCATATGTAGCTTCCCTCACCCCAACCCTCTCCCAAAGGGAGAAGGAGTAATATTTAATTTATGACAAACAATAGTACAACAGATCAAAGCTCTCTCCCTTTGGGAGAGATGTCCGAAGGACAGAGAGGGAACTTACATAACTACATTCTCGGTATCGCCGATAACAGTCTTATTTTAGGGCAGCGTTTGGGAGAACTCTGTGGTCATGGACCGAGTTTAGAGACAGATATTGCAGGAACAAACATATCGCTAGACCTTTTTGGGCAGGTGCGAAGTTATTTTCAATATGCAGCACAGGTTTCTGGAGATGATACTGTTACAGAAGATACATTGGCTTTTATGCGAATCGAAAGAGAGTATAAAAATGTATTACTGGTAGAACAACCCAATACTGATTTTGGATACACGATTGTGCGTCAGTTTCTTTTTGATGCGTATCACTTATTATTTTTGAGGGAACTAGAAAAAAGCACCGACGAAACGCTTTCGGCTATTGCTAAAAAATCAATAAAAGAAGTGAGTTATCACTGGCGCTTTTCATCAGATTGGATCAGAAGATTAGGCGACGGAACCTCTGAAAGTCATGAGCGTGTACAAGAAGCGGTCACTGATTTATGGATGTACACGGACGAACTTTTTCATCAAACCGAAGCAGATCAAGCTATGATTGCAGAAGGGATTGGGGTAGATACCTCTAAATTGAAGGATATCTATTACAAAATGATTTCAGATGTATTGGAAGAAGCAACGTTAGAGATTCCAGTAGGTAAATACTTCCATAAAGGAGGAAAACAAGGAATTCATTCAGAACACATGGGATATATTCTTTCTGATATGCAATATATGCAACGTACGTTTCCTAATATGGAATGGTAAACTAAATATTCAATAAATAATTTTTAATACTCAATTTTCAATAAAGAAATTGTATGAAAAAATTTGATTTAGAAGATAGGTTAATTGATTTTTAGTTCAATGTATTAAGCTATATGTGAATGTTGATAAGAATTATACAATAGATCATCTTTCAAAACAATTAATCAGATCCTCTACGGCAACAGCACTTAATTATGGAGAAGTACAAGGAGCTGAGTCTAGTAAAGATTTTATTCATAAAATGAGTATTGTTTTAAAGGAATTGAAAGAGTCTCGCGTGAATTTAAAAATACAAATACGAAGTAATTTATTTAAAAATACAGACATAGTAGTTAAAACTTTCAAGGAGTGTGAAGAATTGGTCGCTATATTTTCAAAAAGTATCCAAACTGCTAGATCAAAGAAATAATGATCTATTAGAAATTGAACATTTAACATTGATTATTGAAAATTGAGTATTATTCAAAACATACAACCTCATTTACTCTCCATTTTGGAATCTGTTTCAGATCCAGAAATACCTGTGCTTTCTATTATGGATATGGGCGTGGTTCGGGAAGCCATCGAAACTGATGGTATTGTTCAGGTAAAGATTACACCGACCTACTCGGGATGTCCAGCAATGGATGTAATTGGAGATGATATTGTGTCCGCTTTCGCGAAAGCGGGTAAAAAAGCAAAAATCACCTTAGTATTAAGCCCCGCGTGGACCACCGATTGGATCACGCCACGAGGTCGAAAAGCGCTTGAAGACTACGGAATCGCGGCACCTTTATCCCCAGAAGCAGATAAGGATGCATTGTTAGGAGGAAAGAAAATTGTAAAATGCACCAACTGCGGATCGACAGAAACCCACTTGGTCAGTCAGTTTGGATCTACGGCATGTAAAGCATTATTTAAATGCGATACCTGTCAAGAACCTTTTGACTATTTTAAATGCTTGAAATAATTCCCGCGTAGGCGGGGATCTCTATATGAAATTAGGGGTTTATGTTAATTTAAAAAATATCTGCCTATGCGGGCATTAGTATGAATGAGTCAATTCTCAAAGAACTAAACAACGGAGTCGCAACACTCACGCTCAACCGTCCAGAGGTTTTTAATAGCTTTAATCGTGAGATGGCATTATTGCTCCAAAGCGAATTGGATGCGTGTGCAAACGATGCCTCTGTAAGAGCGATTGTCATCACAGGAAGCGGAAAGGCTTTTTGTGCGGGACAAGACCTCAAGGAAGTCACAACCCCTGATTTAAACCCGGGATTCAAGAAAATATTAGAAGAACATTATAACCCTATCATTACTAGAATACGGGCGATTGAAAAACCAATTATAGCTGCCGTAAATGGAGTAGCCGCAGGAGCAGGAGCAAACATTGCCCTTGCTTGTGATATCGTGATTGCTCATGAAAAAGTAAGTTTTATTCAGGCATTTAGTAAAATAGGACTCGTGCCAGACAGTGCAGGAACCTTCTTTTTACCGAGATTGATTGGTTTTGGAAAGGCGAGTGCCTTAATGATGTTAGGCGATAAATTATCTGCAACCGAAGCTGAGCAAATGGGAATGATCTATAAAATGACAACCCTAGAAGATTTTCAAGGAGAAGTAGAGACAATAGCTACGACATTGGCACAAATGCCAACAAAGGCTTTGGGAATGACCAAAAGATTACTCAATCAATCCATGAGCAACACCTTAGAACAACAACTAGCTTTAGAATCAAAATTACAAATAGAAGCCGCTAGTAGTGAAGACTATGTCGAAGGAGTAACTGCCTTTGTAGAAAAAAGAAAACCCAATTTTAAAGGAAGATAGTGATTAACGATTGTAGATTGTGGATTGGAGATTTTTGATTTAAAAAAGATAACAATGAAGCCAAATCAGTTAGAAGAAAGATGGATAAAATTTACAGTAGATATTATACTTCTTTGTAAAAGGATGGGTACGTCTTTTGCTTCAGAACATCTAACAAAACAATTAATTCGTTCATCAACATCTGTGGCATTAAATTACGGAGAAGCTAGAAGTGGAGAAAGCATAAGAGACTTTCTGCATAAAATGAAAATCTCTTTAAAAGAATTACGCGAATCGTATGTAAATATGAAAATTCAAAAAGGTGTGGGATTAATTCTTAATACTAAAGATCTAGAAACACTTCTTGACGAAAATAACCAACTCATCTCTATTTTTGTTACAGATATAAAGACAGCATCCTCAAAATAATCGGACTTAATAAGCAATTAAAATCAACAATCAGTAATCAAACCTGCATCCTCTAAATTATAAATCATATAATGTCAGATCAACAATCAGCAATCAACAATCCCCAATCCCCAATCAAAACCGTAGGAATCATCGGCGCAGGAACCATGGGTTCTGGAATTGCACAAGTAGCGGCAACCGCTGGATGCTTGGTAAAGTTATTTGACACCCATCAAGCCGCGTTAGACAAAGCAAAAGTAGCGCTTGAAAAAATCCTAAATCGTCTGATTGAGAAAGGAAGAATAGACGCAGGTGAGAAAAATAGAATTCAAGGAAATATTCAATACGTAAATACTTTAAACGAATTAGCAAACGCAGATTTGACCATAGAAGCCATTATTGAAAATCTTGAGATTAAAAAGAAGGTATTTCAAGAGTTAGAAACGTACGTATCTGAAACTTCTATTATTGCTTCCAACACCTCTAGTCTTTCGATAGCTTCAATAGCAGCCTCATTAGAAAAACCAGAACGTTGTATCGGAATCCACTTTTTTAATCCAGCACCTTTGATGAAATTGGTAGAAGTGATTCCTGCTGTACAAACGTCGCAAGATATTTTAGATATCTGTACTCAAGAAATTACACGTTGGAAAAAAGTAGTGGCAGTCGCAAAAGATACGCCTGGGTTTATTGTAAATCGTGTAGCACGTCCTTTTTATGGAGAAGCCTTACGGATCTATGAAGAAGGAATTGCCGATTTTGCAACCATCGATTGGGCAATGAAAAACATAGGAGGTTTCAGAATGGGGCCTTTTGAATTAATGGATTTTATAGGAAATGACATTAATTATACAGTAACAGAAACTGTATTTAATGCCTTTTATCAAGATCCTAGATATAAACCCTCTTTTACCCAACAACGCTATAGTCAGGCGGGGTATTTAGGGCGTAAGTCTGGACGCGGCTATTATGATTATAGAGATGAGAAGGCTGATAACGCTTTCGCGAAAGCGGACCCAACCTCAAATAAAATCCTAGGAAATAAAATTTTTGATCGTATTCTAGTCATGCTTATTAATGAAGCTGCCGATGCATTATTTTGGAATATTGCGAGTGCAGAAGACATCGACAATGCGATGACCAAAGGGGTTAATTACCCTAAAGGATTACTTGCATGGGCAGATGAAAAAGGTGTCGATTGGTGTGTATCACAAATGGATATTTTGTATGACGAATATCATGAAGACCGGTATCGTTGTTCGCCGTTATTACGAAGAATGAATAGGGAAGGAAAGACGTTTTTTAAACAATAGTATTGTCACCCTGAGCTTGTCGAAGGATTTGAGAAAATAAATAGGAATGCGCTTCGACAAGCTCAGCGTGACAAAATAAATAAAAATGGACGGAGCTAAAATTCCACATAAAATGTTATCCCAAGATGCGTACAGTACTTGGTTAGGAATCGAAATACTTGATTCCAAAATAGGCTATGTAAAAGTAGGGATGACCGTTCGTAAAGAAATGCTGAATAGTATGGGTTTTGCACATGGTGGTATTACCTATTCACTGGCAGACACTGCTTTTGGATTTACAGCCAATACACATGGCAAATACGCTGTCTCTATAGAGACCAGTATTAATCACATAGAAGCATTGGTAGAAGGAGATTATATCACTGCCGAAGCAACAGTAGATCATCAAAAAACAAAAGTAGGTTTTAATATTGTCGAAGTAAAAAGAGATAACGAACTTGTAGCTTTGTTTAAAGGTGTTGTCTACAGAACAGCCAAAGATTGGGAGGAAAAAGATTAATTTGAATCAAATAGATACATATTCTCTTCCTTTGGGAGAAATGTCTGTAGGACATAAAGGTCTTATTCATGTGAAGTCTAAGTTTAATTAAAAGATACCCGCATACGCGGGCATAAAATGGAAGCATATATTATAGATGGTGTCAGAACACCAATAGGAAACTACAAAGGAACATTGAGTGCGATACGCACGGATGATTTGGGAGCACACGTGATACGAGAAATCGTAAAACGTAATCCTACCATCCCAAAAGAAGCTTATGATGATGTGATTATGGGCTGTGCAAATCAAGCAGGAGAAGATAATCGCAACGTAGCCCGTATGTCATTATTACTTGCTGGAATTCCTTTTACAGTGCCTGGTGAGACCGTAAATAGATTGTGTAGTAGCGGACTTTCGGCGATTATTCATGCCAATAGAGCTATTAAAGCTGGTGATGGAGATCTCTTTATTTCTGGTGGTGTAGAAAATATGACCCGAGGACCCTACGTAATGGCAAAGCCTTCAACAGCTTTTGGTGGCGATAGTAAAATGTATGATTCCACGTTTGGTTGGCGTTTTATCAATCCTAAGATGCAAGAAGTATATGGAGTTGATGGGATGGGAAATACAGCAGAAAATCTAGTAGAGAAATACAATATCTCTCGTGAAGATCAAGACACCTTTGCGTATCACAGTCAGATGAAAGCAGCAAAAGCACAATCTAATGGACGACTTGCTAAGGAAATTGTTGCGGTAGAAATTCCGCAACGAAAAAAAGATCCGATTATCTTTAAAGATGATGAATTTATAAAACCAAATAGTTCAAAAGAAATTTTAGCAAAACTTCGCCCTGCTTTCAAGAAAGAAGGAGGCAGTGTCACCGCAGGAAATAGTTCAGGATTGAATGATGGTGCTGCTGCAACAATTATTGCAAGTGAGGCTGCTGTGAAGAAGTACGGTTTAAAACCGTTGGCTCGCATTGTAAGTTCTGCAGTGGTGGGTGTAGAACCTCGTATTATGGGAATTGGTCCCGTGCAAGCATCAAATAAGGCTTTAGAAAAAGCAGGACTTACGATGGAAGATATGGATGTGATCGAGTTGAATGAGGCATTTGCATCGCAAGCTTTGGCGTGTATTCGTGAGTGGGGACTTGAAGATAATGACCCACGCATTAATCCTAACGGAGGTTCGATTGCGATTGGACATCCACTTGGAGTGACAGGAGCACGTATTGCGTATTCAGCAGCTTTAGAGTTGCAAGAAACAGGACAACGATATGCATTGGTGACTATGTGTATAGGCGTTGGACAAGGATATGCAGCTATTATTGAAAATGCGAAATTTTCTGCGTAATTGGGAAATTTAATACGTTAAGATATAAATAAAAAGATATTCGCTTTCGCGAAAGCAAAATAATAAATATTAATTATATTTACACAATATAAATATGATATGGCAACATTTACATCTTCACTTCCCGATGATCTTTTAAAAAAACTAGGAGATATTGCACAGCAATATGGAGTAGCAAAAAATAAAATCATTGAAAAAGCACTAGAAATCTATTTAGATCAACTCAAGCGAGCAGAGTATGTAAAGTCATATAAAGTTGCTGGTCAGGATAAAGATATCATGCAAGTTGCCGAAGAAGGGATGACATATTATTTGTCTGACATTGAAAACACCACCTTATGAAACAAGGTGAGATATGGGATTTGTATCTCGATCCTGTTAAAGGTCGCGAACAAGGAGGTAGAAGACCTGCAATAATTATAAGTGGTAATCTTCTAAATACATATCTGGAAGTAGTAATTGTGTGCCCATTAACGACAAGTATTAAAAATTATAAAGGCAATTTGATTATTGAACCAGATGAGACTAATGGTCTGGATGTAAAATCTGAGGTGCTTACGTTTCATATTCGGTCGGTATCTAAGAAAAGATTGAGAAGTAAGCTAGGCGCTGTCCCTCAAGAGTCTGTTGATTATATTAAAGATACATTAGGAGATATATTAAGGTATTAAAGCGTACTCAGAAATAAAATAATTAATAAAACACCCATAAACTCCTTCTCCCCTTAGGAGAGGGTCGGGGTAAGGGATTATGAACAAAACACAACATTATATACAAGGCGTTTGGACTGATGGTCAGGGAGAAGGAACACCTATTCTGGATTCAGTCACAGGAGAACAGTTCACAAGTGTCACTACTGATGGAATTGATACGGCTAGTATTTTGCAGTACGGACGTGATCACGGATCTGTATTGCGTAAGATGACATTTCAGGAACGTGGAAATATGATAAAAAAACTGGCGATGTATCTTACTAAAAAGAAACAAGCCTTTTATGAGTTGAGTTACCGTACAGGTGCTACAAAAATTGATAGTTGGATTGATATAGAAGGAGGTTTTGGAAATCTGTTTGCCAATGCATCTTTACGTAAATTATTCCCAAACCAATCTTATCATGTAGAAGGTGACCCTATCGATTTATCACGAGGAGGTCGTTTTATGGCGCATCATATTATGGTGCCAAAAGAAGGCGTTGCCATTCATATCAATGCTTTTAATTTTCCAATATGGGGAATGTTAGAAAAATGTGCGGTTAACTGGATGGCAGGTATGCCAGCCGTAGTATTACCGGCACCACAAACTGCCTATTTAACAGAAGCGGTGGTGAGAGAAATTATAGCTTCTGGAATCTTACCAGAAGGATCTTTACAATTAATTAGCGGTACGGCTAGAGATATTCTAGATACCGTACAATCTCAAGATGTAGTTACCTTTACAGGATCTGCAGCAGTAGGGAGAAGGTTACGGAATCATCCGCAGTTAACAAAAGAATCGGTGCCATTTACCATGGAAGCAGACTCCTTAAACGCTGCTATTCTTGGCGAAGATGCTGTGCCTGGAACTCCAGAATTTGATTTGTTTATCAAAGAAGTTCGTAATGAAATGACGGTAAAATCGGGACAGAAATGTACGGCAATACGTCGTATCATTGTTCCTGCAAATCTTGTAGAAGATGTGCAAATTGCCCTAGGGAACGCATTAGACAAAGTGACCATAGGAGATCCTCGTTTAAAAGAAGTGCGAATGGGCGCATTGGTAAATGATGCACAACGCAAATCGGTAAGAACACAAGTACAAGAAATTACGAAAACAGCTGAGATTGTATATGGAAATTTACATGAAGTAGAAACTATTGGAGCAGATGCGCAGAAAGGTGCCTTTATGAAGCCCATCTTATTAAGAGAAGATCATCCGCTTACCAATGAAAATGCACACGTCACAGAAGCTTTTGGCCCCGTAAGTACCATCATGCCATATAATAATCTTGAAGAAGCGATTACATTGGCTAAGATGGGGAAAGGATCTCTCGTAAGTTCTATTGTCACAAATGATAATCAGATCGCAAAAGAATATACTATAAATGCCGCTTCGCATCACGGACGTATTTTGATTCTGAACCGAGAAAGTGCCAAACAATCGACAGGACACGGTTCGCCACTTCCTAATCTGATTCATGGAGGACCAGGGCGTGCTGGAGGTGGAGAAGAAATGGGCGGAATGCGTGGTATCAAGCATTATTTACAACGTTGTGCGATTCAAGGATCCCCTACCACACTTACCGAAGTGACTGGCATCTATCAAGCAAAAGCCGATTATAAAGAAATAGAAAAGCATCCGTTTGCCTATCATTGGGAGGATATTCAACCGGGAATGTCTCTTAAAACACATAACAGAACGATCACCGATGGAGATATTGTCAATTTTGCAAATCTCACATGGGATCATTTCTATGCACATACAGATATCACCTCTCTAGAAGGAAGTATTTTTGAAAAACGTACGGCTCACGGTTATTTTATTTTAGCGGCCGCTGCTGGGCTTTTTGTATATCCTAATAAAGGTCCTGTTGCTGCAAACTACGGATTAGAAGAATGTCGTTTTTTACGACCTATTTATCATAATGATACGGTGTATGTACGATTAACCTGTAAGCAAAAAATAGAGCGTGATGTTGCTGGAAACGAGCATCCGTGCGGAATTGTAAAATGGTTTGTGGAAGTTTTTGATGCGACTATAGAACCCAATTCTCCAGAAGCCGAAGAGAAAGATCCGTTGGTAGCTGTAGCAACGATTCTGACGATGGTTCAGAAAAAACAAACGGTCTTTACAGAAATTACAGACACTGTTTTTGAGCAATCACTAGCAAAACTTGCGGAAGATAGTATGCCACAATGGGGAACGATGACACCGCAACAAATAGTGGAGCATCTAGAATTGACATATCGCATTGCCATGGGAGAAGTACAGGATTTTGAAATTGCTACTCCAGAAAAAATATTGGACAAAGTACATGCAACCTTGTACAACTACGATAAGATGCCGCGCGATTATAATTTCCCGTTGTATGAGGCTGGTATTCAGCCAGCATTGAAGCATGAAAATCTTGCTTTCGCGAAAGCGGAATTAATAAGAATCCGACAGGAATATTTAAAATATTATAAAGAAAACCCTGAAGCCACTGCAAAAAATGCAGTCTTCGGAGAACTTAATAAATATGAGTGGTATCTAATGGAACGAAAACACTTGAATCATCATTTTGAGCAATTTAATCTTTTAGATTAGATAAATGTAGTAATCAATACTCAACACGTGCGCATTGACTATTTCAGAGATATAAAGTACTCGCGAATGCATTGCCCAAAAGATTTAAAGATAAAAGAGTATTAAATAATTTTAGAAATAATAGATAACCAAATGCGCAACAGTGTGCATTGATATTTTTATGAATATGAGCGATCCATACGTAAAAGAAGACATACATAACGGAATTTCAACTATCACGTTTTTCCATCCTGCACACAATAGTTTGCCGGGAGATATTCTAGCAAAACTAACAGCGACCATCACAGAAGCGGGTCAAAATGATGCGGTAAGAGTAATTATCCTAAAGAGTGGAGGCGATCGTACGTTTTGTGCAGGGGCAAGCTTTAAAGAATTAATTAATATTAACGATGCAGAAACAGGACGTGTGTTCTTTTCTGGATTTGCCAATGTGATTAATGCCATGCGTACCTGCCCTAAATTTATTATAGGTCGTGTGCAAGGAAAAACAGTTGGTGGCGGAGTAGGTGTTGCTAGTGCAACAGATTACTGTATGGCAAGTAAATTTGCGAGTATAAAGTTAAGCGAACTCAATGTAGGAATTGGTCCTTTTGTGGTCGGTCCTGCCGTAGAACGTAAATTAGGTTTGACTGGAATGTCACAAATTGCCATTGATGCTAATACCTTTTATGATGCTGAGTGGGCAAGACAAAAAGGATTGTACACACAGGTATATGACAGCACAGAAGCACTAGATGAAGCAGTACAGGCATTTGCAGAAAACCTTTGTACTTATAATCCTGAAGCCATGCGTGAAATGAAAACCATTCTCTGGAAAGGAACCGAAGATTGGGATACACTTCTTGCTGAAAGAGCTGCTATTTCTGGACGTCTTGTATTGAGTGATTTTACAAAAGAAACACTCAAGCGATTCAAATAACTCAATCTATTTCTAAAATACTTTTTATAGGGATCGTGACTCCCTTTTTAAGGATGATATCATCTTTTGTAACACCCCATATCGTAGTGTCTATAAAAATGATTCTATCTAAAGAATCCCTAAAATAGATCCGTACTTTGTTTTTCAAAACATTGCCTAAGTGCATGGCTCTGTTTATAGAATACATACGAAATTCTTGTTCTTGACGATTTTTGATCACGTCTTCTTCAGCAAATTTAAGAGCATATAAAAACTCTTTTTTGGTAGGGTGGATTTTTTCTGAAATCTTCATGCGGGGGAATTGTTTTAAGTTGGTTAGTAATGATAACGAAAATTATTGCATGAATATGATTTAATTTGCTAAGCTTTAACGTTTTTATCAACAAAAATGTTAATAATATGCGATATATGTTATCCAGTATTCTATGTACATTTGGATCTAAATACAACACTTCTTAAGCATGATTTATAGTTTTAAAGGGCATATTCCCGTGGTGCATCCTTCTAGTTTTGTACATCCACTTGCGGCAGTGACGGGCAACGTGATTATAGGTAAAGACTGTTATATCGGTCCAGGTGCTGCGATACGTGGAGATTGGGGAGAGATTATACTAGAAGATGGTGTGAACGTACAGGAAAATTGTACTGTACATATGTTCCCTGGAAAATCTATACGCTTTCGCGAAAGCGTACACATAGGACACGGCGCTGTGATTCATGGAGCTAACTTAGGACGCAACTGCCTCATCGGAATGAATAGTGTGATTATGGATGATGCACACATAGGCGATGAATGTATTGTAGGTGCTATGGCGTTTGTAAAAGCAGAAACCATCATTCCCAACCGAAGTCTTGTGGTAGGTAATCCAGCAAAGATCATTAAAGAAGTAAGTGATGAGATGATCGCTTGGAAAACTGCAGGTACCAAGTTATATCAACGTTTGCCAGCGGATTGTCATGAGTCATTAAAAGCGGTAGAGCCATTAAGAGAGATTCCAGAAAATCGTCCTGAACAAGAAGATTTTTATAAGACACTTAACGCATTTCTAAAGAAGTAGATTAAGCTAAAAAAGAAAGATCTACCTCATTAGTTTCCTTACCTGTAGAGAGTACGATATGACTTTGCACATTCCCTAAATAGGGGAGTAAGGTCAATTTGGAGATGATAAATTTTTCATAAGCTTCGATATCTTCTACGACGAGTTTGAGTAAATAATCGAAGCCTCCACTCACCCGATGGCACTCCACTACTTCTGGAAAGTCATTGATTTCTTTTACAAATTTCTCAAGATAACTTCGGGTATGACCTTGCAAAGAAATAGCCACGAAAACCGTTTGCTTAAGACCAATTTTCTTAGCATTTAATCGAGCTGCATATCCTTTAATCAATCCTTCTTTTTCCAGTTTTTTAATCCTCTCAAAAATAGGTGTCGTAGATTTTCCTAACTTTTGAGATAATGATTTTACCGTTTGATTAGAATCTTTTTGTAATAAATCCAATAATTTTTGATCTGTGATATCTAGTTTCATGACAAATAGTTTCCTGTTTTTATAAGGAAAGAGAATCAAATATAGAATAAAAATCTTTTTTAAGTATTATATCAGAATAATATTCTGCTATTAAGCTATAAGGTAGAGTTTAAGGCTTGTTTAATTTTGTTTATTAGTATTTTTAATTAGTTTTAAATTAAAGTGTAAATGACAGAAGATCAGCTTTTGATGCCTAAAATGGGTGAAAGTATTACAGAAGGAACCATATTAAATTGGCTTGTTTCGGAAGGAGCTTCTTTTGAAGAAGGAGATATTTTGGTAGAAGTCGCTACAGACAAGGTTGATAATGAAGTGCCTGCCCCATCTTCTGGAGTGATGAAGAAGCATCTTTTTGAACCTAATAGTGTAGTTGCTGTTGGAACAGCTATCGCTAGCTATGAAGTTATAGAAGAAAGGACAACTTCTGGGAGTAGTGAGAAAGAATCATCAACGACTACAAAGTCAGAAACTACTACCCAGAAACCTACAAACAAAACACCAACAATATCCAAGCCCACAGCTATTCAAAGTTCAGCGTTTACAATGCCAAATGGAACGCTATTTATAAGTCCGCTTATTAAGAGTATTGCCCAGCAACATCATATCTCTTATGAAGAACTTGCTCGAATACCAGGTACTGGAAAAGACGGTCGTCTTCGTAAAAGTGATTTGATGCACTATATAGAGGAAGGGAGACCGTATAAATTTGCACAACCCGCAGTACAAACAGACCCAACAGCATATAGAATTCCGCAATTAAACCTAGACAAAGGAACTGGAAAAATAGTAGAAATGGATCGTATGCGCCAGATGATTGCAGATCACATGGTGTATAGTAAACATACAAGTCCGCACGTGACTGCCTATGTAGAAGCTGATCTTACAGAACTTGTTGCATGGCGTAATGCACATAAGAAACCCTTCTTAGAAAAACACAGTCAAAAATTAACCTTTACACCGCTGTTTGTAGAAGCAGTGGCAAAAGCAGTAAAGGATTTTCCGATGATCAACGTGTCTGTAGATGGTAAAAATATCATCGTAAAAGAACATATCAATATAGGAATGGCAACCGCATTGCCTTCGGGCAATTTGATCGTTCCCGTAGTAAAAGACGCCGATCAAAAAAGCTTGCTAGAAATAGCATCTGAGGTCAATAGACTCTCAGCACTTGCAAGAGAAAATAAATTGAGTGGTGATGACATTAAAGGAAGCACTTTTACTATTAGTAATGTAGGAACTTTTGGAAGTGTGATGGGAACTCCTATTATTAACCAGCCAGAAGCAGCTATACTCGCTACAGGCATCATAAAGAAAAGAGCCGAAGTGATGGAGCGACCAGAGGGAGATACGATTGAGATTAGACACATGATGTACCTATCATTAAGTTTTGATCACCGTATTGTAGATGGATATTTAGGAGGTAGTTTTTTAAGAAGGATTGCAGATTATTTAGAACAGTTTGACATAGATAGAACATTTTAGAAACAAGACCCTTTTCTCTCATTTTGAAAGAGATGTCCGAAGGACAAGAAGGAATAATGAATATGCTTGCTATGAATATAAAAATCACAAAAACAACCACATCAAAACTAGAGAACATTGATTTTGATAATATTCCGTTAGGACGCACTTTTACAGATCATATGTTTATGTGTGACTATACAGACGGACAGTGGCAAAATGCTAGAGTAGAACCGCTACAATTAATTCCGACGCATCCTGCCGCCATGGCGTTACATTATGGGCAAGCTATTTTTGAAGGGATGAAGAGTACACTCCTGTCTACCGACGAGGTAGTTTCGCGAAAGCGAGAACCGCTACTTTTTCGTCCAGAAGAAAATGCTTCGCGTCTCAATGCTAGTGCTCGACGCATGGGCATGCCAGAATTTCCAGAAGATCTTTTTGTAGAAGGACTCAAAGCGCTAGTTGATGTTGAAAAAGAGTGGATCCCACCCACAGACGGAAGTGCTTTGTACTTACGTCCCTTTATGTACGCCGATGAGCCTTTTATAGGAATGCGAGCCGCCACCAGTTTTAAGTTTATTATTATCGCCTCACCAGCAGGTCCTTTCTTTAGTAAACCTGTAAAACTATGGGCAGAAAAAAATTACATTCGTGCCGCTTCAGGGGGAACAGGAGAAGCAAAAGCAGCAGGAAACTACGCAGCGGCCATCAGACCTACTGAAATTGCCAAATCAAAAGGATATGATCAAGTACTTTGGCTAGATGCAGAGGAGCACAAATACATTCAGGAAGTAGGAACGATGAATATTTTTTTTAAGATCAACGGACAGTTTATTACGCCCAATCTTGACGGATCCGTACTCCACGGAATTACTCGAAAAAGTGTGATCGACCTTTTAAAACATAAGGGATACTCCGTGACCGAAAGACCCATTACCATCGATGAAATATATGAAGCATCTCAAGATGGAACTTTAGAAGAAGCTTTTGGTACTGGTACAGCCGTAGGGATTGCCTATATTCAAGAGATTGGTTGGGGAGACGATACGATTAAAGTATCAGATGCGTATCCCGTAGGAAAAGAAATCAATGATACTCTAAACGCTATAAAAACAGGAAAAACAGAAGATGTGTTTGGATGGATGGTGCCTGTGATGGATGAGATACCTGCTTGATTAGGTATGAAGAAAAGTTGATGAGATTAACGATTGAGTGAGAGGTAAAATTTCATGAGATACCCGCCTACGCGGGTATAAAAGAATAGTTATGAATAAAGAGATACTTAAAAAAGGATTTAAAAATCTATGTACAGCAAAGGCAATGACCGAGTTGTATGAAGAGAATTTTAAAGTAGTTTCAAAATATGTACACGCCACAAGTCGGGGCCATGAAGTAATTCAAACCGCCATAGGGATGCAATTACTGCCTCAGGATTATGCATTTCCCTATTATCGTGATGATGCTATGCTACTCGCTATAGGAATGACTCCGTATGATTTAATGTTGCAGGTACTCGCCAAAAAAGACGATCCTTTTTCAGCGGGGCGTACGTATTACTCGCATCCTAGTTTAAAAGATGATGATAAGCCTAAAATACCACATCAGAGTAGCGCTACTGGAATGCAAACGATTCCCGCTACAGGAGTTGCGCTTGGTTTTTATTATAAAGAAGGGTATGTTAAAGATCCAGCATTTGATGTTCCCCCTTTGGGGGATAGGGGTCTTGTCGTTTGTTCCCTTGGAGACGCATCAGTAACCGAAGGAGAAATCGCTGAAGCTTTTCAGATGGCAGCGCTTAAACAACTTCCTATTCTATATTTGGTTCAGGATAACGGATGGGATATTAGCGCCAATGCCGCCGAAACTAGAGCGCAAGATGCTTTTGAGTATGCACGTGGTTTTAATGGTTTGGAAGCAGTGACTATAGATGGAACCGATTTTGAAGAGAGTTATAACACCTTGCAAGAGGTCATTCATAAAATACGTACAGAGCGTCGTCCATTCTTGGTACACGCCAAAGTGCCATTGTTAAATCATCATACTTCTGGGGTACGTATGGAGTGGTATCGAGATGATTTAGAAGAAGCACGCAGTCGTGATCCGTATCCAAAAATGCTACAGTTACTTCTGGATAACGGAGTTGCTCAAGAAGAGATTGATGAGGTGATCGCTTTCGCGAAAGCGGAAACAGAAGAGGCCTTCTCTAAAGCACAACAAGCCGAAGACCCGAAGCCAGAAGATTTATTTACACACGATTTTGCGCCAACACCCATTACCGAAGAAGTGGGAGAGCGATCTCCAAAAGATGGCGAAAAAGTAGTTATGGTCGACTGTGCCTTATTTGCCGTTGAAGAGTTAATGCGCAAGCATCCAGAGTGCTTGATGTACGGACAAGATGTGGGTGGCAGATTGGGTGGTGTTTTTAGAGAAGCGGCGACACTTGCACAAAAATTTGGCGATAATCGGGTGTTTAATACGCCTATCCAAGAAGCATTTATCGTCGGCTCTACAGTTGGGATGAGTGCTGTAGGATTAAAACCTATTGTTGAAGTGCAATTTGCAGATTATATCTGGCCAGGATTGAATCAGTTGTTTACAGAAGTATCGCGTTCTTGTTATTTGAGTAACGGGAAATGGCCTGTATCTATGATTTTACGAGTGCCTATTGGAGCGTATGGTTCTGGAGGTCCGTATCACTCCTCTTCTGTAGAAAGTGTGGTGACCAACATCCGCGGTCTTAAAATTGCGTATCCTTCTAATGGAGCCGATTTAAAAGGACTTTTGAAAGCAGCCTATTACGATCCGAATCCAGTAGTGATTTTTGAACACAAAGGATTGTACTGGTCTAAAGTCCCAGGAACCAAAGGTGCTACTTCTATTATGCCAGATGAAGATTATATACTTCCTTTCGGTAAAGCATGGGTGCTTCAAGAAATTTGGAAACAAGAAGACGTGGAGACCATCTCGATCATTACCTATGGAATGGGAGTACATTGGGCAATGAATGCCAGTGCCGAATTAGGGATGAAAGATCGTATTGAAGTGGTAGACCTACGTACATTACATCCATTGGATTATGATACAGTTTTTAAGTCTGTAAAAAAATGTGGAAAATGTCTTGTCGTCACAGAAGAGCCTTCGGATAATGGATTTAGTCGCGGTCTCCAAGGAAGAATTCAAGAAGAATGTTTCCGTGAATTAGATGCACCGGTAATGCTCATAGGATCAGAAAATATGCCTGCCATTCCACTGAATAGTACGTTGGAACAAACGATGATTCCGAGTACAGCAAAAGTGAAAGTTAAGATTGAACAGCTTTTTAGCTATTAAACCCTCTTCTTATAAAAAAATAGGCCCATTAAAATTAATTTTTAATGGGCTTTAGCTTGTATAGTCATTCTTTTTAGAGGATTTGTTTTTTTGTTTTGTCTTCTTTTAAATAACAGATTGTCAATAGCTTTCTATATGAAATAACGAGCATAATGTATAGGTCAATACGTAAAAACCATACAAGCAGTACGTAAATAACATACTGATAATCAAGTTTTTATACGATTAATAATTTGGTTTTGTCACACACTTAAAGTATCTTAGATATAGAATAGCGTATACCCCAAATTAATAATTATTTTTATTTATTGATACATGTGCTATCATTTCAAGCAGTTAGAAAATCGTAATCCCCCAATTACTTCTACCCTTGAAATAGATCAATCCGATGGATTTTTCCATGATTGATTATGTAGGTTTATTTCCAGTGATTCTTATTTAGGACTACTGGAAATTTACTTTTAAACGTATAGATTCTATACGTTGATATAGGATCAAGTGTAAAAGTTGTGGGATTTTCTGATTATGCAAAAATAGTTGAGAGTCTGTATAAGAAGAAGTCTACATTTCTAACACCTCTGAACTGTGCTCTAAAGGCTTTTATTTTCGCATT
>Ga0115554_1000057_pt1 | contig 63372 bp, 60 predicted proteins | sample COGITO_mtgs_1104_3_FD_87283 | JGI IMG/M metagenome (GOLD analysis project Ga0115554, IMG submission 87283) | Pelagic marine microbial communities from North Sea - COGITO_mtgs_110404 | ecosystem: Environmental > Aquatic > Marine > Epipelagic | place: Germany:Helgoland, sampling site Kabeltonne... | reverse complement strand
AATAATTAAAATTTATTTCAGACAGAGTTTAATTTACACCCTCCTTGTCTGTGAAATTCCCTTTTTAGACTATTCATCCACATATTTATTATTTTATGTTTATTTAGGAGTATTCTTTTTTTTAAATCTGATTATCAACAAGCTGAATGTAATTTCTACCATAAAGAGACTATTCAAATCTATTAATATTAAACATGTATTACTAATTCCACTTATACTAATACTGTCGTTATCACCTGAGTTATTTATTGATTTTTCAATTAACTCTTCTGTGGTTATTTATTCTATTTTAATCAGCTTATTTGCTGGTTATGTATATAGTTTAAAGATAAAAAAAGTGGATTATTCTAATAGAAAATCAGTCATTTTAGTTTTATTATATATCTCGTTAATAATTGCTATTAGTTGGTTTGTTTTAACTATGTTTAAGGAGAATCTGCCTAGTAATTTAAATGTATGTTTCAATGAATTGACAAATTTGAATAATTTCATTTTCGATTTTTAAAAACCATTATTTGATACTAAGTATTACGTACCTTATTAAGTTCCTCCAACCTTTTCTTCATAGTAACCTCTTGCGACCTTTCCAGCTTATCCTTCTCAATAATAGAATCCAATAAGATCTCTACCACATTACGGTTGTACTCCGACAATCCCGCTATGGCTTCCAACTTCTCAATAATCGTTTGATCCTTGACTTCGCGAGAACGAAACAAATCCACCACAGGAATACCAATTGCATCACATACGCGCTCCAACGTTTGCAACTGCGGAGATACCTGTCCCGTTTCTAATCGGGAATAGGTACTGGGAAGCATATCACAGGTTTTAGCAACATTCGCTTGAGTGAGCTTCTTTTCTACTCTATAAAACTTCAAGTTATCTATCAGTAATTGTTGTACTTCGGTCATAACGGCGGTTTTGTTTACCTCAAAAGTAGGTCATTTGACTATAAACACCAAAAAACACACTAATTTATATATTTAGTGTGTTTAAAAGCAATTTATTTATATATTTGTGTGTATAACGCTGAAAACCAGAATATGAATACTTTTAATACGACAAATCCGAACCATTACTCATATATCACAGAAGTGTTGGAGTTCCATATTCTCGGTGGTATTTCAATTGCAGGATTGGATCGTATGCGAGTAACCTTAAAGATACATAAGGTTAATTCTCCTTTTCACGCCTTGCGACATACCATTGATTTGTATAATGCGAATGCTCTTGAAAAGTTTGTACGTAAGATTGCCGAATTTTTAGAAGTAGGCACCTCTATTATACGACGTGCCTCGCAAGAACTCATTCATAAACTGGAAACATACCGATTAGAATTATTAGAAATAGAAAACTCAGATGAGGTATTTGAATATGAGCTTTCTCAAAAAGAGAGACGGCAAGCAATGACGATACTACGTTCTGATAAGCTAATGGAAAGAACAAACAAGCTGATTGGTGCAAGTGGCGTGATTGGAGAAACTGATAATAGATTATTAATGTATTTGATATTTACGTCTCGTAAAATGCAGAATCCATTGCATTGTATTTCTTTTGGAAGTTCGGGTGTTGGTAAGACGCATCTACAATCCAAAGTAGCATCACTAATTCCTGATGAAGATAAGGTAGAAATGACGGTCTTATCAGCCAATGCTTTCTATTACTACAAAAGAAATGAACTCAAGCATAAGCTTATCCTTATTGAAGACATGGATGGTGCGGAAGAAGTATTGTACCCCTTACGAGAATTACAAACCAAAAAACGTATTACCAAGTCTGTCGTACAAAAAGGAACTGGTGGGGAAGGCACGACCAAAAGTCTAACCGTAGAAGGACCTATATGTGTTGCAGGATGTACTACCCAAGAAAGTATCTATGAAGATAATAGTAATCGTTCATTCTTACTCTATATCGATGAGAGCGAAGAACAAGACGAACGTATCATGTCATATCAGCGGAGAGCCTCCGCAGGCAAGGTAAACTATGATGATCAGAGTGAAGCACAAAAGATATTGCAAAACGTACAACGCCTTTTAAAGCCGGTACGTATTATCAATCCGTATGCAGAGCATTTGATATTACCAAAATCAGTTTTTAAACCAAGACGGAGCAATGCACATTACCTGCAATTCATTGAAGCCGTTACCTTCTATTGCCAACACCAAAGAGAATCACAATTTGATGTGCATACAGGAGAGGAATATATCGAAACAAGTTTAGAAGATATCAAAATAGCAAATGCACTTATCAAAGATACTTTGCTTCGTAAGTCTGACTCACTCAATGGAGCAACCAGAAACTATCTAGAAAACCTTAAGACTCATTTGAGTAAAAAACAGAATACGGTATTTACCAATCAAGAAATCAGAAGGGAATTACGGATTAAGGAATCAACCTTGAGACGCTATCATCAGTTACTCTTACAAGAAGGATATATCAAACGCAGAACTGATATTCAAAAGGAATCCTTTTGTTATGAAATCGTAGATGTAGACGAGTTCAAGAATTTAGAAAAGACCATCGATATGGCGTTAAATATGTGCATCGAAAAATTGCAAAATGAAGCAAAAGTATAAACGTCTGTGGCGACTCGCCACCGCCACTTCGCCAGTGGTTCGCCACTTGTGTAATGGCGAGGCTAAGTGTTTGATAAACAAAACAGAACGAGAGGTTCGCCATAGAAACAAGAAAATGTAAAAGGGTATAGATAAATTATACGCTTTCGCGAAAGCATACAAAGAGATTCCCAACTACGTGAAAAATAAATATGAAAAAGCTACTACTTAAAAACGAGACATTTAGAGAACTCCTGGACTCATATACCAATTGGTTGGACGTACTGGGCTTTGCTCCTACGACGGTCTACAATTTGCCGAATCATTTAAAAGAGTTCTTTCATTTTCTGGAGAAACGAGGACATCGTAATCTTGATTTAGTAACGACTCAGCTTATCCAAGAATATTACACCCAATTATCACAAAGAGGGAATCAAAGGCGTGGCGGGGGATTATCAAAAGCCTTTTTAAACAAACACCAACAAGCCTTAAAGAAATTCTTGGTCTACTTAAAAGAACACAATGCTAATATCAAATTTGGAGTACATCTCAAAGGAGAGAAAGTATCGTATCAGAATACGGATAAAGTCATTCTTACCCAAGATGAAATCAAACGACTCTTTAAAGCCTGTGATTATTCCCACATGAGTGAACACTTCCAACTGCGTGACCGTGCGATATTAGTATTACTCTATAGTTGCGGACTCAGGCGAAATGAAGCAGTACATATCAATTGTGAAGATATCCTATTTGATAAAGGGCGTATCTATGTACGTAAAGGCAAAAACTACAAAGAACGCTTTGTACCGATTAACGCTTACAATTTGAGTATCCTTCAAGACTATCTCTATGAAGGACGAACAGAGTTTCAGAATAACTATCAAACTGATGCGTTTTTGATTTCACAACGAGGTACACGTATTAACGATCAATCCATTGCAGTACGCTTAAACTATATAATAGAAGCCTGTGAGGATGAAGATATACAAGCAAAGCATATTACCCTGCATACTTTACGTCATAGCATCGCCACGCATTTACTACAGAACAAAGTGCCGATGCAATCTATTAGTCAATTCTTAGGCCACTCTTCACTTGAATCAACTCAGATATACACGCATTTAGTAACTATGAGCGATGAAAAAATCCTTTGATACCTATCTCTATGAACAGGCGTATGCCAAATCAACAATCAATACCTATTTGATCTATCACGACAAGTTTATCAAATGGTGCGAGTCAAAAGACTATGATCCCTATACGATTGATTACAAAACTTGTTTACTCTACGCAAAGAAATTACAGCGTCCAGTAAAAGGAAAAAGACCTTCAAAGAAAAGCACCAAAATAGGCATTGGTGCTTTAAAAATATTCTTCAAATACCTCATAGAAGAAAACCATCGAGGCGATAATCCAATGGAGAATATGAACATACGAGGAGCAAAACGAACGCTCAATCATAACCTTTTAGAATATGAAGAACTGGAAGATTTGTTTTATAGCTTCCCAACACAAAATATAGAATTACCTAATAGCCCGTCGGTGGCGATACGCGATAAAGTGATCACAGGATTTATGGTATATCAAGGACTTTCTATCACTTCTATCAAACATCTCAAAATACAACACGTAAATCTGGAACGAGGGAATATCTATGTACCAAGTACGCTTAAAACCAACTATCGCAAGCTAGAAATCAAATCGCCACAGGTGCTTTCCTTAGCCCAGTATATACAAAATGATAGAGAGGTACTGCAAAATGCTATAGCGTGCCACACAGAGGCTTTTATACCGCAAAATTCGGATCGTTTTACGGTTGCTTGTCAGTTGTTTAAGAAACTCCGCAACATTAACCTAAATATCAAAAACGCTCATCAGATAAGAGCATCGATTATTACGCATTGGTTAAAACTTTATAACATACGTGAAGTGCAATATATGGCAGGGCATCGGTATATTTCTTCGACCGAACGATTCCTGCAAGATGATATTGAAAACTTGCAAGAAATGATTGATAATTTGCATCCTATTAATTAATTACATAGATTAGTCATTCCTTAAATTAAATGTATTACTCTAAACAAACTTCAATATTCATTGGGGATTATTTGTTTATTGTCCTCTGATTACGGGAAACCGTAATAATCACAAATTAGATACTTATATATTACTCAACTATAATGTCTAATAATATTATAAAAAGAGAATTATTTTAATTGAATATGGATTTAGAAACAAAGAGGTTAATTAATAAACTTATAGAAGATCAAGTAAAGAATATAGACCTTTCTTATAAGAGATTAGAAAAGTTTCCAATACAAATACTAGCAATAGAAGGCATAACGCATCTAAAACTATCTCATAATAAAATAACTGAAATACCTGATTCAATAAATATCTTAATTGATCTCGAGTTTTTAGATCTAAATAACAATAGTCTAACTCAAATACCTAGTAATTTTAGTTCATTACAATCCTTAAAAAGATTACGCTTAGATAATAATAAGTTGTTATTTTTTCCTGAAGTAATTTTAAAACTCAAAAAGTTAGAGCATTTATATTTGAATAACAATCAAATTGTAAATATTCCTAGAGAAATTGCATCTTTAAAAGAGATGAAGATTTTATTTATTGCTAATAATAATATAAATAATGTACCATTAGAAATAATAGAAACACAGCCTCATAAAAGTTCCTTGGTTTCTGTTATTAATTATTTTGAGGCATTAGAAAACGGTGAAGATGAACTATTTGAAGCAAAGTTATTATTGGTAGGAAGGGGAGCTGTAGGTAAAACTTCTTTAGCTAATAAAATTAAAAATATTAGCTATAAATTAAAAAATGAGGATACAACGAAAGGTATAGATATTATTAATTGGACTTTTGATGTTCCAAAAAAAGAAACAAAAAAGTTTCGTGTAAATATATGGGATTTCGGCGGTCAGCCTATTTATTACAAAACACATCAATTTTTTCTAACTAAAAGATCTTTTTATATTTTAGTTTGGGATGCCAGATCAGAGGAAGATTATAATACATTTAAGTATTGGTTAAATGTTATAAAATTATTGAGTAATAATAGCCCGGTAGCAATCGTTCAAAATAAAATTGATGAAAGAATAGATGAAATTGAACAAAAACTATTAAAAGATAAGTTCCATAATATAACAGGTTTCTTTAAGGTTAGTTGTGAGTCTAATAGAGGAATAGATATTTTAAAAGAACACTTAGAAGAACATATGTTAAATTTACCTCATGTAGGAGATTTACTACCATCTGTATGGATTGAAATTAGAAATAGTTTAAAAAATATAGAAGAAAATTATATTACTAATCAGCATTATATATCTATTTGTAATAGATATAAATTAAATGAAGTAAAGGCTGAATTTTTAAGTGATTATCTTCATGATTTAGGTTCTATCTTACATTTTTCAGAAGACCCTCTTTTGAAAGAGATGGTTATACTCAAGCCAGAATGGGCAACACAATCTGTATACTTATTATTGGACAATTCTTTAGCTAAGAATAGTTTTGGTAGGTTATCTTACAAAGAGATTGAGAAAATCTGGAAGGATAATGGTTATGTAACAAAACATGCTGAATTAATACGATTAATGGAAAAATTTGAAATGTGTTTTGAAGTTATTAATGATAATGCAAGGAACTATGTTATTCCTCAATTGCTAAGACCTGATAAACCAGATAACTTTATGTGGAAATCTAATGATGAACTACATTTAGAATATCAATATGTTTTTATGCCTGAAGGTATTTTTACCAGATTGATGGTGAAATTGAATACATATATTGAGGATGAGAAAATGATTTGGAGAAATGGAGTTATAGTAAAAACTGGATATAAGTCAAAAGCTTTTATAGAAAACAAACCGTTTGAAGATAAGATAATTATAAGAGTAATAGGTAATGAAAAAGATAAACTAATAACATTAATTCGTTTAATGATAAATGATATTCACTCATCATTAAATAATCCTGATTTTATAGAAAAGTGTGGTTGTATATGTAATGTTTGTATTAATAGTGAAACTCGGGGATTATATATTTTGAAAAAATTAGAAGAGGCAAATAGAAAAGGGATTGAAACTATTCAATGTCAAAATAGTTGGGAAAACATAAGTATTCACAAAATATTATTTGGAATAGAAAAACTCAAAAACACTTCAATTACAAAAAATTACGAAAACAAGGTTTTGCAAATTAATAAAGAAGACGAAAAAGATCAATATTATCAAATGATTGATATGCTCTTTAACTTCATAAAAGAGTATAGTAAGAATCGTGATGAAATTAAATATTTAAAAGCCCAATTAGATATTCTTAGTTATAAAACTACAGGTAGAGATGAAAAACAAACAGCTTTAAATATTTTAAATGCATTCTACACAAAAAATATACGTGATATATCAAATTCAGCTATTGGAGCCGTAATAATAGAATTAGGTAAAATTATAGCCATAAATATTTAACATTTTAGAAAAAATTATAATATTTCTTTTTTTAGCAATTTGGATGATAACACAATGTGTGGTAGGGCATCGATATATTATTTCAATCAAGAGGCATCAACAAAATGATATTGAAAACCTACAGAAGGTGATAAATAATTTGCACCCTACTAATTAACTGTTTTTAAGATCAAAAATTGAGTTTCTTTATTTTTTAACTAACGGAAGGTTAAGAATCAACCTCAATATCAAAAACGCACACCAGATACGAGCATCGGTTATTACGCATTGGTTAAAGCTTTATAATATACGTGAGGTGCAATATATGAGTGGTCATCGCTATATTTCTTCTACCGAACGATTCCTACAAGATGATATTGAAAACTTGCAAGAAATGATTGATAATTTGCACCCTATCAATTAATTAACATATCTTAGTAATCCCATAAATTAAATGTATTACTCTAAACAAACCTCAATATCCTTGGGGATTATTTGTTTATTCTCTTCTGATTACGGGAAACCGTAATGGTTAGATAAATAGTTTATCTAAATTCATCTATTTAGTATATAATTAGAACAGTATAACGTATGTCAATTTTAATAGATATAATTAATTGGGTTGAGGATAAGCCGCAATTTTGGCAAGAAGCTATTAATCGTATTATAAGCAATAAAAATCTAACCGAAAAAGATATTATCGATCTGACAGAAATATGTAAAGCCGAACAAGGGGATTTAGGTTTTGATTTTGAAAAAGTCAATATTCAACATCTAAAAGAGTTAGTTCAAAGTTCAATTACGCAAGGAGATATCAGACTTTCGAAAATATTTAATAATGAAAATATTAATGCATTACAAGATAATACGGAACTTGCTTTTGCCGAAAAAGGTTTAACAACTATATATGGAGACAACGGTTCTGGTAAATCAAGTTATGTAAGTATTCTAAAAAATACTTGTAATACGAGAGGAAAAAAACCTCAAATTAATTTTAATTTATTTAATGCAGATAGTGGCAGTAAGAGGCAAATAGCACAAGTCGAATATCTAAAAGAAGATGATTCAAAGAGCATTGTTACTTGGCAGGATAACTCTTTGGATAGTGGTATATTGAAGACAATTGATGTTTTTGATAGCTATAGCGCAAATCATTATATAGAAGGTGAGGATGAAATTGCTTTTATTCCTTCTGGGTTGGCTGTGTTAGAGAAATTAGCTAAATGTTGTAATCAAATTGAAGCTATAATTAATTATGAAATATCAACTTCAAGAGCATTAGCTTATAATTACTCGTTTTTATTGGATGAGTATGAGACAGAAGTATCTAAATTTTTAAGAGGGCTAAATGCTAAAACTGAATTAGCAGATCTTAATAAGATTTCAAATCACACTGATGTATCAGAAAAGAGGATAGAGGAACTTTCAAAAATTATTACTGAGTTAAAAGCAACAAACCCAGAAAAAGAAACTAAAGAAAATAGTAAGAAAATACAGCGATTCATAGCGTTAAAAAGCAAATATTCAATTTTAGAAGATGCATTTTCAGAAAAAATATTAAACGCCACAATTACCGCTATTAATAGCTATATTTCATTAGCAGAAGCTTCTAAAACTGTTTCCCAGAAAGCTTTCTCTAATCTTTCAATTGATGGTGTTGGAAACGATCATTGGAAACGACTTTGGGAAAGTGCAAGAAAGTTTTATGATTATGGATATGGAGAAGATTCGTTCCCTAATATTGAAGAGGAGACAAACTGTCCTTTATGTCTTCAAGTGCTTGGCGAAGAGGCAAAAATAAGATTTCAAAATTTTGAAGAATTTGTTAAAGCCGATATTCAGGGACAATTAGATCAGGCAACTGAAAAAATAAATAATGCTAAAAAGCATTTTAAAGATTTAAATTTTGATTTTACAGAGAATCAACCAACAATCGATGAATTAGAAGAATTATCTGCAAACTTTAATGGAATTCAAAAAGAATATTTATATGCCTTTCAAGAAAAACAAAATGAAATTCTCTCGTATTTCGAAAACCTAAAGAGTTTGGAAAGTATTAATGTTTTAATATTCGGAATAACTCCAATAACTATTATAGATGGTATTATTGACTCTCTTGAGAAGAGAAATAAAACTCTAGAAGAGACATCTATTGACAAAGAGCTAAAAAAATATGAAGAAGAGTATGTAAATCTCGTCGCAATTAAAAATTTACAAAAATATAAAGAACAAGTTTGGAGAGAAATTGAAAGAATGAAACTTATTGTTTCTTTAAATAAATGCACTAATCAATGTAATACGAGAGGTATAACTCTTTTCAGTAATTTAATAACTAAGAACTACATTACTGATGCATTAAAAGATAATTTCAAAGATGAATTAAAAAAACTTGGTTTCAAGAATATTAGTGTAAATACTGCTACGAAAGGTGTTAGAGGAAGACAATTTCATTATTTAGAATTAGATACCTCTTACGGCGTTAGTGTTAGTCTTAAAGAGATATTAAGCGAAGGAGAACATAGGTGTATATCATTAGCAACTTTTCTTTCAGAACTTTCAATTTCAGAGCATAAATCTGCAATTATATTTGATGACCCTGTATCTTCACTAGATCATAAATGGAGAAATAAAATAGCGAAAAGGGTCGCTGAAGAATCAAAAGAAAGGCAGGTTATAGTTTTTACTCATGATATTACTTTTCTGATAATGTTAGAAGAGCATACATCAAAACTAAGTTGTGATTTTAATATCAAAAGTCTTACTCGCAAAAAAAGTGAAACAGGAATTCCTGCCTTGAATCCACCTTGGGACGCTTTAAAGGTTTCATCACGCGTGGGAATTTTAAAAAATATCCATCAACAATTAAAGAAAATTGAATTGAATGAAACCGAGGATATTTACAAAGAAGAGGTGAAATCATTTTATGGGAAATTAAGAGAAACTTGGGAACGACTTATTGAAGAAGTGTTACTTAATCAAGCAGTTCAAAGATTCAGTAGAGCAATTCAAACTCAGAGATTAAAAAAAGTTGTTGATATGACTGATGATGACTATAAAATGATTGAAGAAAACATGTCTAAATGCTCTACCTATTTTCAAGGTCATGATAGCGCAGGAGCTCTTATAGAAGGCTATCCAGATGCAGACGAAGTAAATACAGACATTGAAATTTTAGATACCTACCTTAGAGCTTTGAGAAAAAGAAGGGGGTAATAACTTTTTAGATTAAAAAATATCATTAATGAGTTCAGTACACTATTTCCAAAGATATTCTCAATTAGAAAATTTTGTGACTAATAATACATTACTATTATTGTCAAGACTTTATAATGAGCCTCCCTTTAAATTTAAGATGTTATTAAATGAAATAGCATATGATTAGATGTAAACGTAGGAGTGGAAAATATGAATAAACGAGGAGCAAAACGAACACTAAATCATAACCTTTTAGAATATGAGAAACTCGAAGATTTGTTTTATGGCTTTCCAACATACTAGAAGTGCAATATATGAGTGGGCATAACTATATTTCTTCGACTGAACGATTTGCTCAAGATGATATTGAAAACTTGCAAGAAATGATTGATGATTTGCATCCTATCAATCAATTACGTAAATTATCATTCCTTAAATTAAATGTATTACTCTAAGCAAGCCTCAGTTTTTGCTGGAGGTTATGCTAATTGTTATTAATTATAAAATTATTACCTGCTGAAGCTATAGATTGCAGTTCGCTATATGTTTGCGATTTACTTATATCTCTGGTTATATTTGTAGTGATATAGTTAATTAATATTTAAAAAAGCAGATAATCTAAAAATAGAAAACTGTATTTTTTGACTAAGTTATTTGTGTAGGATGAGATTTAAAAATTTACGATAATTAATTGATAGTATATATTATCAATTAATTATCGTAAATTTAAATACTATATTAAATTAATTCGTAATTAATTAAAATAATTTAAACTATAATGAAAGAGTTTATTATCAAAGGGGGAAGAAAGTTACGTACAGTAAAGGGGCATGCTCTAAAGTTAACTGACACAGGATTACTTGTTATTGATGATGCAGGATATGTTTTAACTGTTTTCCCAAAAGACTATGTTGGTTAAAGAGAAGATATTATTATTATCAATGAAGAATCCCTTTAAGAAAAAATTTATTTTTGAAACTTATTAAAAATCTATAAATTTAATTAGCTATTAGAATTAATAATCAAACATGCCATATTAATTGTTAAATTGATCCAAAATTGTAACAAAACTTATAATTTATCGACTAACAGAGCGTTATACTCGTTTAAAAGAACTTTTTCTTAAACATATTTAAATAGAATTTGTGTATATTTGCATCCCGTTAGAATTAGTGCTTTAATGTTAAAAACAATACAAAAACTTAAATAACTCTAATTTAAAATCAAGTTATGAATACTAAAGAAAATCTAATAAATAAATCTGTTTTAGCTCATCAAAGCTTTGTTGATAGTATTTCGAATGAAGAATTAGATTTACTAATGAGTGAGTTCGATGCTTTAGAATCAGAATCAAATTTGAATGATACATTAATATTTGGATTAGGTATAGATAGTTCTTGGCTAGATATGTTTAATAGTAAGTCACACAGTAATAAACCACCTAATATCGTGATTCCAAATCGAGATATGTTACAAAAAGAACCTTCAACAGGTTCTTTTTTATTTTAATCAATATTATATATTATGAAAAAAGCGAATCTGACATTTGTAGACTTTATAGTCCCAAGTTTTGCCTTCGAAAAGACTTTCATCTTAGAGAAAGATGAACTTATTCTTGAACCTACTGCTTTTATTAGTAGAAATAATGAACAGTTTCATATAAATATTAAATTAGAAATCAAAGATTTGGAAAGTGAATTTATACTGAAAATTTTAGCTATAGGAACTTTTAAATATGACACAGATCGAGAGGAAGAATTACTGAGTTTTGTATCTATTAATGGTCCTGCCATAATATTTCCGTATATAAGAAGCTTCATTGCTTCAACTACAAGTCAAACAGGACTTAATACAATTACCCTACCTACATTGAATTTGTCAGGCTATAAAGAAGAACTTATTGCTAATATGGTAGATTTAGATACTGAGGGTGAATAGTTTTATTACGAGGACATATTATCATAGTTGTAAAAAAGGAACGCCTGCTTATGTATTAAGAAATGCACCCTTTAAATCTGTAATCAAGAAAAAAGGAGGAGACGTAAAGGTCATTCCTTTTCTTGGAGAGGGGTACTACTTTTATGAAGAAGATTTTGAAGCAGCAAAATATTGGGGAGCTACTCATTATAAAGATTATTCTACAATTAAAATTTTAGATGCAAACATAAGTGAGTTAGATCTTTTAGATATTAATGACACTAAAAGTATAAGGGATTTTGACCGTCTTCGTGATATTTATATAAAAAAAATACCAAAATATAAATCTTGGGAAATCAATAAGTGGATTGAGTTTTTTAAAAAATTAGCAATTAAGAATAAAGATGAGTCTTTATTTCCTTATAATTATATTCGAGCAATTCAGTACTACAAGTGGAAACATGCTAAAAATCAATTTGGTGTAAAAGAGAATTTTTCACAAACTACAAAAGCCTATTATACTATTACTAAGTCCTTAAGAATTCTTTGTGTGATAGATAAACATAAAATTAACTGTAAAGAAAAGAAGGTTGTTGTTTAGAACTTGTTCATTGAAATAACCTCTATTAGTTTGAGGCATTGTTTGAAAAAGGGTAAAAGCCCTCAAAAAACACCCTTAGTTACTATCCCTTTGGATTGCAACAAAAAGGATACAACGACGTGGTTACCTCCAATGCTAACCGCATGGCGGAGAAGTTTGCCTTTGGAGGAAAAGAATACGGACAAGAACTTGGACTTGATTGGTATGATATTTCTGCGCGTAATTATGACCCTGCATTAGGACGATGGATGAATATTGATCCATTAGCTAATGAGATGAAAAAAGTAAGCGCAGTACAACTGCCAAATAAGAATCACATCAGCTCAGAAAATTAGTTTAAAAAAATTAAATTCTATAGAAAATAAATCTGTTAAAATAAAATAATTTTATTTTAACAGAAAATTTTTCATAAAAAGTTTGGATACTACACTTTTCTGTTGCAATATTTGCACTTACAAAGTTCAACAACGTATTGAAATGTTATCAAGAAAGGCAGAGGGAATGACCCTATGAAGCCTTAGCAACCCTTTCACTTAGAAAGAAGGTGCTACATTCTACCCAAGAATCGCTCATTACCGAAACTTGAGGATAGATAACAACGAGTAAGCACACCAGTGCGAGCTTATGTTTTTTCTTATAATATTTTCTAATGAGACGTTCTTTTGAAAAGTTGCATCGCAACGCATTCAAATGAAGCAGTCAAATTAGTCCCGCTACATAGCAGGATCTCTACTCTTGATAATCAAATAGTATCGAGTTTATTTGGCTTTTGTTTTTAATCCATTCACACGAGGTGATTGGGACATTATTAAACTCAAAAAAAGAGAAAAATGAGTACACAAAAATTAGCAACCAAAGCGTTGCACGCAGGACATGATTACGCCGCAAACGGAGGCACTCGAGCAGTACCTATCTATCAAAGTACAGCATACGTTTTTAGAGATGCAGACCACGCCGCAAATCTCTTCAACCTATCTGAGCCAGGCTTTATTTACACCCGTCTTAACAATCCTACAAATGACATTTTAGAAAAACGTCTTACCGAGATTGAAGGAGGTCTTGCAGCTGTTGTGACCGCATCGGGAACCGCAGCCATCAACACCGCTTTATTAACGCTGTTGAAGCAAGGCGATCATATCGTGGCATCCAGCAGTTTGTACGGCGGCACCTATAATTTATTGAGCGTGACGCTTCCACGTTTTGGGATCACGACCACCTTTGTGGATCCTTCAGACCCCAAAAATTTTGAGAAAGCCACACAAGAAAATACCAGAGCTTTCTTTGTAGAGTCGTTAGGGAATCCCAAGTTAGACGTGTTGGATTTAAAAGGAATTTCCGCTTTCGCGAAAGCGTATAAAGTCCCCTTCATCGTAGATAATACAGTAGCAACTCCCGCACTATTAAACCCCATCGAGTACGGCGCAGACATCGTTATTCACTCATTAACCAAATACATAAACGGTAACGGAACTTCCTTAGGAGGCGTGATCATAGACGCAGGAAACTTTGATTGGAGTAACGGAAAATTCCCAGAATTCACAGAACCCTCTGCAGGATACCACGGCCTCGTGTACCACGATGCTTTAGGATCCGCCGCTTTTATTGCCAAAGCACGTATCGAAGGCTTACGAGATCACGGCGCGGCACTGAGTCCGTTTAACGCATTTCAGATTTTACAAGGATTAGAAACGTTGGACATTCGTGTCAAAAAACATTCTGAAAATGCCCTAGCACTTGCCAAGTGGTTACAAACTCGCAACGAAGTCGTATGGGTGAACTATCCAGGATTAGAAACAAGTACTTACCACCAACTTGCAAAACAATACCTCCCAAAAGGGCAAAGTGGGATCGTCACCTTTGGCGTAAAAGGAGGCTTTGAAAGCGCCAAAACCATTGCAAACGAGACACAATTGTTCTCTTTGCTTGCCAACATAGGTGATAGCAAATCGCTTATCATTCATCCTGCAAGCACCACACATCAACAGTTAAGTGAAGCCGAGCAAGAAAGTACGGGAGTAACCAATGATTTGATTCGTCTATCAGTAGGTTTGGAAGATCTAGAAGACTTAAAAGAAGATCTTATAACTGCTTTTTCTAAAGTAGATAAAAAAGTATTGGTTTAATGAATGTTAGTTAGGAAAGCGGGCGCTACTCTCAATGAGCAATTCCAGCTTTGTTTACAAGATAAACTATGATACAACGTCTTACGATACCATCTTTTCAAACACACACAGGCTATATCTGTGACCTATCGGTGACCTATCAATTATTTGGTAAAGCGCTAGGTACAGCTCCTGTCGTTTTGGTCAATCACGCGCTTACGGGAAATTCTTCGGTCACTGGAGAAAACGGTTGGTGGAATAATCTTATAGGAGAGGGAAAAACCATTGATACCAATAAGTATACAATCCTATCAATAGATATCCCTGGAAATGGGCATGGCGGTGAGGTCGATCATCTGATAACTGAATATAAGCAATTCAATAACCGAGATGTTGCTCGGGTTCAAATTAGAGTGCTCAATCACTTACAGATCGATACGCTTTTTGCCGTCATTGGTGGTTCGTTGGGAGGGCAAATTGCATGGGAGCTTGCAGCACAACAACCTACGCTTATAGAACACCTAATTCCTATAGCTTCAGATTGGAAAGCGACAGATTGGGTGATTGCTCAATGCCATATTCAGGACAGTTTATTGAATAATTCGCTCCAACCTATTCACGATGCACGAATGCACGCGATGACTTTTTATCGTACTCCAGCGTCATTTAAGCAGAAATTTAATCGTACCAAAAAGGATGAAAAAATCTATAATATCCAAAGTTGGTTAACCCATCATGGAAACCGACTTTCAGAGCGATTTTCGCTAGCGTCTTATAAATTGATGAATCAGCTATTACTCAGTTCAGATATTACAGAAGGCGTTAGATCCTTTCAAGAAATCACAAAGAATATAAAAGCAAAAATTCATCTGGTAGCTATTGATACCGACGGTCTTTTTTTAGCAAATGAAATATATGACACACACCTTGCTTTAAGGAAAATTGACGTCGATACAGCATATTATGAAATTCATTCTATTCATGGGCATGATGCTTTTTTGATCGAGTATGAACAGCTTAATAAGATATTAAAAAACATTTTTAAAAATAAAACTCAAAATGAAAATCCTAAAATTTGGAGGAAAATCACTGGCTAACGGAAAAGGTATACAAACGGTAGTAAATATTATTGAAAAGAGAGCTAAAAATGGCGAAGCCATCACTGTGGTCTTATCTGCAAGAGGAACTTCTACCAATGAGCTTGAAGAGATTTTGGAAAAAGCATCCAAAAATGAAAATTATAAAGCCCAGTTGGAAGCGTTCAAGCGCTATCAACTTTTAACAGATTCAACTTTAGATACGAAGGAAGAATTTCACTTACTAGATACTATTTTTGAAGGTGTTTCTTTATTAGGAGATTATAGTAAAAAAATTAAAGATAAAGTCTTATCACAAGGGGAGTTGTTATCTGCGCGATTGGTCACCCATCTTTTAAAAGAGAAAGGGGTTAATGCACACTTTACAGATAGTAGATCTTTAATCATTACAGATGATCAGTTTGGAAACGCACAACCTTTAGATGTCTTATCAAAAGAAAATGTATTGCAGCATTTTAAAAAGTATAATGGCACAACCGTACATATAGTCACAGGTTTTATAGCTTCAAACATTCACCAAGAGACCACCACATTAGGAAGAAATGGAAGTAACTACACAGCCTCTTTATTGGCGAATTTCTTGGATGCTGAAGAGCTTGAGAATTTTACACATGTAGATGGAATTTATACAGTAAATCCAGATTTAGTGCCAGATGCAAAAAAGATAAAAAAACTATCCTTTACAGAAGCAAACGAATTGGCATATTTTGGAGCGAATATATTACATGCTAAAACCATTATTCCACTTATTGAAAAGAAGATTCCGTTACGAATTCTCAATACATTTGATTCAGAAAATGAGGGTACGCTTATTACTTCAGAAGAAAATGAAAATGGGATCAAAAAATTATCGGTATTAGAAAATGTATCTCTCATTAGCCTAGAGGGAAGAGGTCTTTTGGGACGTGTAGGAATCGATGCTCGAATATTTCAGGCGTTAGCGCAAGCAGATATTAGTATTAGTATTATTTCGCAAGGATCTTCTGAAAGAGGTATTGGATTTATCGTAGATCGGGAGAAAGCTATAAATGCAAAGGAAGTATTAGAAGAAGAATTCAAAACAGATATTTATAAAAAAGATGTAAGTACAATCACTGTAAGAAACGAGGTGTCTGTTATTTCTATTATTGGACAAGATTTGAGCACCTTTCACAAACCTTATAACAGGCTTATTAAAAATCAGATTGTTCCATTATTACTCAATAATTCGGCAACAGGAAAGAATGTAAGTCTAGTCATTCTTAAAAACCAATTACATAAAGCACTTAACGTGATTCATGGGGAAATCTATGGAATCACAAAAAAAATCAACATAGCTATATTTGGTCACGGACTCGTGGGAGGTACCTTGATAGATCAAATCTTGACATCTACAAAAGAGATTGTAAAAAGGAAAAACATCCAATTACATATTTTCGCAATAGCGAACTCAAAAAAAATACTATTAAAAAAAGACGGTGTTGATGGTCAATGGGAAACGGCATTAAAAGAAGAAGGAATTCCCTATTCTGTAGATGATGTGATACACTATGCAAATACACATCATTTAGAAAATCTAATTGCCATTGATAATACAGCGAGTAAAGAGTTTATTAATAACTACACCCACTTGATAGCTCACGGGTTTGATTTGGTGTCTTCCAATAAAGTAGCAAATACGATGGACTATACTTTTTATAAAACCCTTAGGAATACGCTAGCCGATCATCAAAAGCAATACCTATATGAGACCAATGTAGGTGCTGGATTGCCATTAATAGAGACCATAAAATTATTGCATCTTTCAGGAGAAAATATCACCAGGATTAAAGGCGTGTTTTCAGGATCCTTAAGTTATTTATTTAATACATTTTCAAAGCAAGACACCCCATTTAGTGAGGTATTGCAAGAAGCGATGAACCGTGGTTTTACAGAGCCAGATCCCCGTGAAGATTTATGTGGCAATGATGTAGGAAGAAAATTATTGATCCTCGCAAGAGAATTGGATTTGAAAAATGAAATGGATGATGTAACGATTCATAATCTTACCCCAGAACACCTTCGAGAAGGAACTGTACAAGAATTTATAAAAAGGTTGGATGAATTTGATGCGGTATTTTCTCAAATAAAAGCAACTCAAAAACAAGGACACGTACTTCGATATATAGGAGATTTACACGGAGACCTATCTCAGGAAAAAGGAATTTTAGATGTACAACTCGTATCTGTACCAAAAGATAGTTCGTTAGGTCAAGTAAAAGGCTCTGATTCTATATTCGAAATATATACAGAATCTTACGGAGATCATCCTATGATCATTCAGGGTGCAGGTGCAGGTGCAAGTGTTACCGCTAGAGGTGTTTTGGGTGATATTTTAAAAATTGCGACTAGCTTGAACTAATGGAATATAAAAACCCCGAAACAATCGCCATACGTACACAGTCAGAACGTACGCAACATCAAGAGCACTCAGTGCCTGTGTATCTGACGTCAAGTTTTGTATTTGATGATGCCGAGGATATGAGAGCTTCTTTTGCAGAAGAAAAACAACGCAATATCTATAGCCGGTACACCAATCCCAACTGTGCAGAGTTGGTAGAAAAAATGTGCTTGCTGGAAGGTGCTGAGGCGGGAACAACATTTGCCACAGGGATGAGCGCTATTTTTAGCACATTTGCTGCCTTATTGAATAGTGGTGATCACGTACTTTCGGCACGCTCTATTTTTGGCAACACGCATACCTTATTTACAAAATATTTTCCAAAATGGAATATCTCACATACCTATTTTAATGTCAAATCACTAGAAGATTTAGAAGGTTTAATTCGACCAGAAACAAAGATTTTATATGTGGAGTCGCCTACAAATCCTGCGACTGATATTGTGGATTTAGAGATGTTGGCTACGCTTTCGCGAAAGCATAACCTGATTTTTATTGTAGATAATTGTTTTGCGACGCCGTATTTGCAACAACCCATCAAGTTTGGAGCTGCTATTGTAATTCATTCTGCAACCAAATTATTAGATGGACAAGGGCGTGTGATGGGAGGCATTGCCGTAGGAAAAGCAGACCTCATAGACACGGTATATCGTTTTGCAAGAATAACAGGACCAGCATTATCTCCTTTTAATGCATGGACGTTATCAAAGAGTCTAGAAACACTCGCTGTACGAGTCGAAAAGCATTGTGAAAATGCATTGCAACTTGCCATACGATTAGAAAAACACCCTAAAATACAACAAGTGCGATATCCTTTTTTACCATCGCATCCGCAGTATGAATTGGCTCAAAAGCAAATGAGACTAGGAGGGAATATTGTCACGATAGAAGTAATAGGAGGTTTAGAAAGCGGACGTGCATTTTTGGATGCTATTGAGATGTGTTCTTTAACAGCAAACCTTGGTGATACGCGAACAATTGTGAGTCATCCCGCAAGTACAACACACGGAAAATTAAGCACTGAAGAACGTCAACAGGTAGGGATTATGGATGGTCTTATTCGTGTGTCTGTAGGGCTTGAACACATAGAGGATATCGTACAAGACATTGAAAAAGCATTAGTTAGCATCTAGGTTTTTTAAACTTTAACATAAAAAAATTAAATTTTTAGGATGCTATGTGACTTTAAATTTTAACTTTGTTATTCTATTATCCTAGTAATCCTATAGGATATTAGGTATTTTAAATTTTAATTATGATTTTAGACCAATTCATTCTTACAAAAAATAAAGTAAAAGAGCCTTCTTATAAAGAAGTGAAATCCTCAGAAAAACCAATTCGCAGTGTTGTAAAAGCATTGAGTTGGCGATTTATTGGCACATTGGATACCCTTATCATTTCGTATATCCTGACGGGAGAATTAGGAATAGCCACATCTATCGCGTCGATTGATTTTGTCACAAAAATGATTTTATACTTTTTTCATGAACGGATTTGGAATCTTGTGAAATGGGGTAAATAATAGTGCATACCTAGAAACATAGAAAAATGATAACAACAGAAGAACTACTGAAAATAAATAAAGAATTAAGACAAAAGACGCCGTTGGAAATTTGCAAATGGGCAGTTGCCTATGGTAAAAATCCTATTGTGACCACCAATTTTAGACCTTATGAGGCCGCCATCTTATTTGCGTGTGTCAATGCGAGCCCTAAAATTCCTGTCGTATGGTGTGATTCTGGGTATAATACGCCCGCTACCTATGCGCATGCTGAAAATCTCATAGAAAAATTACAACTCAACGTACATCTTTACGTCCCCAAACAAACCGTAGCACATCGCGCTGTAACCATAGGGATTCCAGACATAGATGATCCTAAGCATACTCTTTTTACAGAACAAGTAAAGCTAGAACCTTTTAAAAGAGCGATGGGCAAATTACAACCTGATGTATGGTTTACCAATTTAAGAAAAGGACAAACAGCACTTAGAAATACATTAGACATTCTAAGTCAAGATAAAAATGGTATGCTTAAAGTAAGTCCGTTTTATTATTACAGCGATACAGAACTTGATGTATATCTAGAAGAAAACGCCTTACCTAATGAGTTTGATTATTTTGATCCAACAAAAGTGCTGGAACATCGCGAGTGTGGATTGCACAGTAATTAAGCGTAAGACAGACATGGAAATAGGAACAAAAGACATAAAGACAGTAGATACTTTGGAAGCTATAGAAACAGAGAACAATACGGCAACACTTGCAATCAATCCCTTGGAGAGTGAAGCTATTTATATATTTAGAGAAGTGGTTGCGCAGTTTGAAAAACCTGTACTGCTTTTTTCTGGAGGAAAGGATTCAATTACTTTAGTTCGACTTGCGCAAAAGGCATTTTATCCAGCAAAAATCCCATTTCCTTTATTACATATAGATACGGGACATAACTTTCCAGAAACGATTGCTTTTAGAGATAAACTCGTAAAAGAGTTGGGTGTAGAATTGATTATACGCTACGTACAAGATTCGATAGATCAAGGAAAAGTGATTGAAGAAAAAGGAAAATATGCTAGCCGTAATAGTTTACAAACGACAACGCTTTTAGATGCGTTAGACGAATTTAAGTTTGATGCTGCGATTGGAGGCGCTCGTAGAGATGAAGAAAAAGCAAGAGCCAAAGAACGTATTTTTTCTGTACGCGATGACTTTGGACAATGGGATGAGAAAAATCAACGTCCAGAACTTTTTGATCACCTTAATGGAAAAATAAGTCTCGGTCAGAATGTACGGGTATTTCCAATAAGCAACTGGACAGAATTGGATGTTTGGAGTTATATCGCCAAAGAAAAAATAGAGATTCCTTCCATCTATTTTGCGCATACACGCAAGACATTTGTAAGAGACGGTATGATCTGGTCGGCAGATAAAGCCGTATATAGAGAAGAGGATGAGGTTGTTGAAGAGCGCTTGGTGCGTTTCAGAACCGTAGGAGACATGTCCTGTACGGCAGCGGTACTTTCTGATGCAGCAACTTTAGAGAAAGTGGTACAAGAAATAAGAGTATCCACCATTTCAGAAAGAGGCGCAAGAATCGACGATAAACGATCTGAAGCCGCCATGGAAAAACGAAAGCAACAAGGATATTTTTAAAGAGTACGCTTTCGCGAAAGCGTAAAAAGGATTTTTGAAAACAGGACAAACAGATTAAAAAGAAGAAGGTCATTATATATAGATATCATGGAAGTATTAAAAATAGCAACAGCAGGAAGCGTAGATGATGGGAAAAGTACCTTGATAGGGCGTATTCTATACGACACACAATCATTAACAACTGATAAATTAGCAGCGATCGAAGCAAAGAGTAAAGCAAATGGATTTGACTATTTAGATTTTTCACTTGCCACCGATGGGCTTATTGCAGAGCGGGAGCAAGGCATTACGATTGATGTTGCACATATCTATTTTTCGTCAAAAACAAAGAGTTATATCGTAGCAGATACACCAGGGCATATTGAGTATACACGTAATATGGTGACAGGCGCTTCTACATCGCAGGCGTCTATCATTTTGGTAGATGCACGTAAAGGAGTGATAGAGCAAACTCATCGTCACTTTTTTATTAATAATCTGTTGCGTGTAAAGGATATTATTGTTGCGATTAACAAAATGGATTTAGTCGATTTTTCAGAATCTGTATATGAAGAGATCAAAGCAGATTTTCAGAAGATGATTGATAAAAGTGGATACAAAGAACAAAATATCACCTTCATTCCTGTGAGTGCATTATTAGGTGATAACGTAGTCATTTCTTCTGAAAACACTACTTGGTATAAAGGAAACACACTTCTTGATCATCTAGAAGGACTCGAAGCGCAAGATGTATACGAGCAATCTCAAATGCGTTTTCCTGTACAGATGGTCATCCGACCTAAACAAGCCGACTTTCATGATTTTAGAGGATATGCGGGAAAGGTATATGGAGATGACCTTGCCGTAGGAGATGAAGTGACCATTTTACCTTCATTAACAACGTCTCGTATCAAGGAAATTTACTTTTTTGATCAAAAATTTGAAAAAGCTGGAAGGGGAAGTTCGTGTACCATTACCCTTAAAGATGATTTGAATATCAATAGAGGGGATATGATTGTGAAGAATACAGAAAAACCCAATATAGGGAAACAATTACAGGCAAAAATATGCTGGATGGATACCAAAGAATTACAGACAGGCACTCAATATTTTTTACAAAGTGGGAGCAATCGAATTTTAGTTAAAATAAAAGAAATATCAGGGGTGATTCACACCGATTTTTCTGGAGAAGATACCACTGTAAATTCCTTAAAATTAAACGAAGTAGGGAATGTACATATTCTCACGAGTCGACCTCTAGCCTACGATTCTTATATGCAGAATAAGATTTCGGGATCTTTTATACTGATTGATGCGCATACAAATACCACCGCAGGGGTGGGGTTTGTAGCATAAAATGATATGTAAGTGCTTTGAAATGCTATGAAAAGTATTACAGTTTTTGGGAAAGAAAACGCTTTAAAAAAGAAAAAGAATGCAAAGTTTTAGAACAGAAATAGAAAACCCAATAGTAGAAAAAGACATTATCGAACTTGCCGATAAGATTGAACTTTTTCATAAAGGGAAGTTGGACGAAGAGCGTTTTAGAAGTCTTCGTCTGGCGAGAGGTGTGTATGGACAGCGTCAACCAGGTGTGCAAATGATCCGTATTAAACTTCCGTATGGTAAAGTCTCAAGTGCACAATTACACAGAATAAGTGAGGTGTCTGATGAATATTCTAGAGGGCGCTTGCATATCACTACACGTCAAGATATTCAGATTCATTATGTAGATCTGGATCGTACGCCAGAATTATGGACACAATTAGAAAAGGATGATATTACCTTACGAGAAGCCTGTGGCAACACAGTACGTAATGTCACCGCTTCTGAACTCGCGGGCATTGATCCAGAAGAGCCTTTTGATGTATCTCCGTATGCAGATGCAGTGTTTAAATTCTTCCTAAGAAATCCTATTGGTCAAGAATTAGGACGTAAGTTTAAAGTCTCATTTTCTTCGTCAGATCGTGATACGGGACTGTCCTATATGCACGATCTAGGATTTATCGCCAAAATAGAAAATAACATTCGAGGTTTTAAAGTGATGCTCGCAGGAGGATTAGGATCACAGCCTAGACATGCCGATGTACTTTATGATTTCTTACCATCAGATAAGATCATTCCGATGATGGAAGGTGTGATTCGTGTCTTTGATCGCTACGGCGAACGTAGAAGTAGAGCAAAAGCACGTTTAAAATTCTTACTCAAAGACGTCGGACTCGATGCTTTTAAAGAACTCATAGATGCAGAGCAGAAAGCGCTCTCACAACATACCGTGCCTATTGATTTTGAAACATATTCTGCTACGATTCCAGCAGAAGTAACCGCGATTCCTGAAGTACACATAGAAGATCAAAAGTCATTCAATCTTTGGAAATCTACTAATGTCATTCCTCAAAAGCAAGAAGGATATGTAGCCATAGGAATCAAAGTGTTACTAGGTGATTTTTATACGGATAAAGCACGACTCCTCGCAGACCTTGTACAACAATATGCTGCGAGTGAACTTCGATTGACGCTACGTCAAAACATAGTGATTCCGTATGTAAAGGAAGATTTGATTCCATTTTTCTATCAAGAATTGAAGAAACTTGGATTTGCAGAAACGGGGTACAATAAAGCAGTGGATATTACAGCATGTCCCGGTACAGATACGTGCAACTTAGGGATTGCAAGTAGTACCGGGATTGCTGAAGAGTTAGAGCGTGTCCTCAAAACAGAATACCCACACTACCTAGAAAATAAAGATCTGGTGATTAAAATAAGTGGCTGTATGAATGCGTGTGGACAACACAATATGGCAAATATTGGTTTTCAAGGAATGTCTGTTCGCACCAAGGATAAGCTAACTGCTCCAGCTTTACAAGTACTTTTAGGTGGTGGAAACAATGGGAATGGACAAGGCGTTTTTGCTGATAAAGTCGTAAAAATTCCAAGTAGAAGAGGTCCCGAAGCCTTACGAAGAATCCTTAATGATTTTGAAGCAAATGCCGACGAAAAAACATTTCAGGAATATTATGCCGCTCAAGGCGAAAAGTATTTCTACCAGCTTTTAACCGATCTTTCTAATATTGATAATCTCACACAAGAAGACTTTATAGATTGGGGAGAAGAAGAGAAATATGTAAAAGCAATAGGCGTAGGAGAATGTGCAGGTGTGGTAATTGATTTGATAGAAACCCTCTTTTTAGAATGTGAAGAGAAAATTGAAAACGCAAGACAATCCCTAAAAGATGCTGTGTATTCCAATGCGATTTACTATGCATATAGCTCGTTGATAAATGCCTCAAAAGCAATTCTCATTTCAGATGGAGAGCGTACCAACACACAAGCAGGTATTGTAAAACAATTTGATGAACTGTATGTGATTACTGATAAAATCCCCCTAGGAACTTCGTTTCACGATTTAATATATCAGATACAAGAATATGCTCCAAGTAAGGAGTTTGCCACTAGTTATATTAAAAACGCAACACAATTTCTGCAAAAAGTAAGAGCCTATCGAGTTGCAGAATTGGTGTCCTAAAAGGATGAAACGAACAGATGAAAACAGCAAAATTAACCGTAGTAGGCGCAGGTCCAGGAGACCCTGATTTGATCACCATCAAAGCCATTAAAGCATTAGCTTCAGCAGATGTCGTGTTATACGATGCCTTGGTAAATCCAGTCTTATTAGATTATGCTCCTAATGCCGAAAAGATCTTTGTAGGTAAGCGTAAAGGCTGTTATAGCTATCAGCAAGAGCAAATTAACGACTTAATTGTAGGTCGAGCTTTGAGTCATGGTCATGTGGTACGTTTAAAAGGCGGTGATCCGTTTATTTTTGGAAGGGGTTCTGAAGAGTTGGATTATGTGCGTGCATATCATATAGAAACAGCCATGGTACCTGGCATTTCATCGGCGTTGGCAGTGCCGGCGTATCAAGGAATTCCGTTGACTAAGCGCGGAAGTGCGGAGAGTTTTTGGGTCATTACAGGAACCACAAAAGCACACCGACTATCTACAGATATTGCCTTGGCAGCGCAATCTAATGCGACCGTTGCGATCCTGATGGGAATGAGTAAATTGAGTGAGATTGTTTCCGCTTTCGCGAAAGCGGGTAAAGAAAAATCACCCGTAGCCATCATCCAAAACGGAACACGAAATGATGAGAAAACAGGCTTTGGAACTATTGAAACCATTGAAAAAGTAGTGCAGGAAAAACAACTCTCCTCCCCAGCGATTATCGTCATTGGGAACGTAGTAGAAGATAGAAGTATCCTCTCTGAAACCGTAGCTTCTATTGAAGAAAAAGGATATCATCAAACCCCATTAAGATATGCATAGGGATCAACACCATACGCTCGTTGGCGATCAACGCAATACTTTATATCCTGTCTTTTTAAAAGTACGTAATCTTTATGTGCTGATCGTTGGTGGAGGCAATGTTGCCGAAGAAAAACTACGATTTTTGCTCAAATCCAGCCCAGATGCAAAAGTGACGATGATCTCACCCATGTATCGTGAGGAGACCATAAAACTGGCAAGAAAGTATCGGGTAACGATGCTAGACGGCGTTTATAAAAAGAAACTTCTGAAAGGGAAACATATAGTCATTGCAACGACAGATGTGCCAGAAGTGAATATCAAAGTGTATACGCATTGCCGAAAGAAAGATAAATTGGTGAATGTAGCAGACAACCCTCCGTATTGTGATTTTTATATGGGAGGTATTGTGACGAAAGGACATGTGAAAATAGCGATTTCTACCAATGGGCAATCGCCTACAACAGCCAAACGACTACGTCAGTTTTTTGAAGAGGTGATCCCAGATAAAGTAGATGATTTGGTTCAGAATTTAAACGAATACAGGAAAACCATCAAAGGTGATTTTGAAGAAAAAGTCGAAACCTTAAATGAGTTTACCAAAGGATTAATAGAAAAAAAAGCTTAAAAGAAATGATTACAACAGATATATTAATAATTGGCGCAGGGCCTACAGGATTATTTACTGTTTTTGAAGCAGGATTATTAAAACTAAAATGCCATCTTATCGATGCATTGCCTATCCCAGGAGGTCAGTGCGCAGAGATTTACCCTAAGAAACCCATTTACGATATTCCTGGTTTTCCAGACGTGTTAGCGGGTGATTTGGTCGATAATCTCATGAAACAGATTGAACCTTTCAAACCTCAATTTACCTTAGGAGAGCGCGCAGAAACGTTAGAAAAACTAGAAGATGGGACGTTTGTCGTAACCACCAATAAAGGAACAAAACATCATGCACCTATAGTCGCTATTGCTGGCGGCCTCGGGAGTTTCGAGCCTCGTAAACCACTACTAGAAGAGCTCTCTAAATTTGAAAATAAAGGGGTGGAATATATTATTAAAGATCCAGAACTATACCGTGATAAAAAAGTCGTGATTGCAGGAGGTGGAGATTCAGCGTTAGATTGGAGTATTTTCTTGTCCAATGTTGCAAGTGAAGTAACCTTAGTACATAGACGTACTGAGTTTAGAGGTGCCTTAGATTCTGTAGAAAAAGTACAGGAATTAAAAAATTTAGGAAAAATTAATTTGGTAACGCCTGCAGAAATTAAAGGCATCTTAGGCGATACTCATGTAACAGGAGTCGTTGTGGAGAAGATAGGAGAAGATCCGTTCATTTTAGATACAGATCATTTCATACCTTTGTTTGGGCTTTCGCCAAAATTAGGACCTATAGGAGACTGGGGATTAGAGATAGAAAAAAATGCTATCAAAGTTGATAATACGTTAGACTATCAAACGAATATTCCGGGAGTGTATGCTATAGGCGATGTAAATACCTACCCAGGCAAATTAAAATTGATTCTTTGTGGTTTTCACGAAGCTACCTTAATGTGTCAAAGCGCTTATAAACGTATTTTTCCGGATAAAAAATACGTAATGAAGTATACCACGGTAGGAGGCGTTGAAGGATTTGATGGAACAAAAAAAGAAGCGCCGAAAGCTATTGTAAGAGCAATCGTCTAAGCGCTGGAGATATAGAAGATGTAACTGTATATAACAGATAGAGAAGGAGTGCAACACAAAGTGTTAGCGCCTACAGATATAGCTATGAATCTAACGGAAGTTGTTCGTTCGTATGAACTCGCTCCAGAAAGTACCATCGGTGTTTGTGGAGGTATGGCAATGTGTGCTCCCTGACAATGTTACATCATATCAAAACATCCATTGAATGAGATGGAAGATGATGAAGAAGCAATGCTTGCAGAAGCATTTCATGTACAGGAAAATAGTAGATTAAGTTGTCAGATCCCTATCATAGAACATCTCAACGGATTAAAACTAATAGTAGCTCAAGAAGTTTAAAACAAGAATTTGAATATGGACTCGATACACAACTGGCCACTACGACTTAAATGCGAAGTAGAAAAATTCACAAAAGAATTGTTCTATAGTCTCTACGAAATCACAAATGTAGGTAGTAAACAATCGCAAAAGATCAAAAAACAATTTATCGAGATTCTAGAGACCTTAGATCACACCAATGCACAACAGATTTGGGATGGATTTATAAAACAATTTCCTGAAATTCAAGAAAAACTAGCCCTAGATGCACAAGCTGCTTTTGAGAAAGATCCAGCGGCAACAAGTATTAAAGAAGTATATCTAGCATATCCTGGATTTTATGCGATTGCTATATACAGGATGAGTCATGTGTTACTAAACATGAATGTAGCAATTTTACCTCGAATGATGAGTGAGTATGCACACGGCGTAACAGGAACAGACATTCATCCAGGAGCACAAATAGGAGCGTCTTTTTTTATAGACCATGCAACAGGTATTGTCATTGGTCAAACATCAGTAATTAAAAATAATGTGTCCATATACCAGGGAGTTACTCTTGGTGGTGTTCAGGTGAGTAAAGAGCTTGCTAATATAAAAAGGCATCCTACTATTGAAGATCATGTTACCATTTATGCCAACGCCACGATCTTAGGTGGCGATATTACGATAGGCGAAAATAGTATTATAGGCGCCAATGTTTGGATCACAGAATCTATCCCACCTAATACGATTGTAAGTCATCAAAGTGCCATTAAAACCAAATTAAGAAACAACTATGCAAGTTAATCCCATTACAGGACAGATCGGAAACACACCCTTAGTGGCACCACAGCGGTTATTACAAAAAGAAGGGGTTCAACTTCTCCTAAAACTAGAAGGCAATAATCCTGGAGGAAGTGTAAAAGATAGAGCCGCTTTTAATATGATTTCAAAAGCATTAGAAAGAGGCGATATCAAAAAGGGAGATCATTTGGTAGAAGCCACAAGCGGAAATACAGGAATCGCGCTGGCAATGGTAGCAACAGTATTAGGTTTGAAAATTACGTTAGTAATGCCAGAGACAGCTACGGGAGAACGTGTACAAACCATGGCAGCCTATGGAGCAGAGATTGTTCTGACAGGTGGAGATAGAGGTATTGAAGGCTCACGTGATATCGCCAATCAATATAGAGACGAAAAAGGCTATTTTATGCTGGATCAATTCGGAAATGATGATAATTGGAAAGCACATTATGCCACAACAGGTCCTGAAATTTGGAATGACACAGATGGTAAAGTAACACATTTTGTATCAGCCATGGGAACCACAGGAACCATTATGGGAACTTCTACCTATCTCAAAGAGAAAAATTCGGCAATTACCATCGTTGGAGGACAACCCACAGATGGGTCTAAAATTCCAGGGATTCGAAAATGGTCACCAGAATATGTGCCAAGTATTTTTAATCGGAGTAAAGTAGATCAAGTAATTGAAGTAAGTCAGCAAGAAGCCACAGCCATGACACAACGATTAGCAAGAGAAGAAGGTATTTTTGCAGGAATGAGTAGTGGTGGTTCTGTAACCGTGGCTTTAAAAGTAGCCGCACAAATTGACAGCGGACTTATCGTAGCCATTATCTGCGATCGAGGAGATCGATATCTCTCATCAGGAATCTATGAATTGTGATAATTGAAGAAAAAATTTCTATAAAATCACACTTATTCGATTTCAATAGATTTTTTTTCTAATAAAGGTTGGATAATTCATTTTTATATCGCAATATTTGCACTCACAAAAGTTCAGTACATATTTAAAAGTTATCAAGAAAGGTGGAGGGATTAGACCCTGTGAAACCTTAGCAACCCTTTCCCTTGAAAGAAGGTGCTACATTCTATCCGTTTTAGGTATAGATAACACAACTATAGGTCGATTACCTATACATCATCTTGATATATATTTTTAGCTGTAAGCTCCAAAGGGGTTGCATCTCTATTTCTTTTCAATATCTGTTGCGCTTAATGATTGACTAGAAACTAAAAATGAATACACTACATAAAGCTCTTAAAGAACGCATTCTTATCTTGGATGGCGCTATGGGAACGATGTTACAAGCCTATAAATTCTCAGAAGAGGATTTTAGAGGAGAGCGTTTTAAAGACTTCCATCTTTCTGTAAAAGGAAACAATGATATGCTCTCGCTCACCCAGCCTGAAGCAATTGCCGAGGTACACCGTAAATACTTTGCTGCAGGTGCAGATATTGTGGAGACTAATACGTTTTCAAGTACCACGATTGCCATGGCAGATTATGAGATGGAAGCCTATGTGTATGATTTGAATTACGCTTCCGCGAAAATTGCCAAAGAAGTCGCACAATCCTTTACCGAAAAAGAACCACACAAACCACGTTTTGTCGCAGGAAGTATTGGTCCTACCAATAAAACAGCCAGTATGTCGCCAGATGTCAATGACCCAGGATATCGTGCTATCTCGTTTGACGAACTCCGTATCGCATACAAACAACAAGTGGAGGCTTTACTAGACGGAGGGGTAGATGTCCTCCTAGTTGAAACCGTATTTGACACCCTCAACGCAAAAGCCTGTCTCTTCGCCATCGAAGAAGTAAAAGAAGAGCGTAATAGTGATGTTCCCGTCATGATCAGTGGCACCATTACCGATGCTTCAGGAAGAACCCTTTCTGGACAAACCGCCGAAGCCTTTTTAATTTCTATTTCTCATATTCCGTTGTTGTCTGTAGGGTTTAATTGTGCCCTAGGAGCCAAACAATTACAACCCCATTTAGAAGCCATCGCTTCCAGAACAGAAGTTGGAATTTCAGCCCATCCTAACGCAGGATTACCCAATGCCTTTGGAGAATATGATGAAACCCCAGAAGAAATGGCATCTCAAATTAAAAAGTACGTAGATAAAAATCTAGTAAATATTGTAGGCGGTTGCTGCGGCACCACCCCAGCACATATCAAAGCGATTGCTAGTATTGTAGAAGGAGTCACCCCAAGACCGATAGCATTATGAGCAAAGAAACTCCAAGATATTTAAAGCTTTCTGGTTTAGAACCTTTAATAATTACGCCAGAAAGTAACTTCATTAACGTAGGTGAGCGTACCAATGTAGCGGGATCAAAAAAGTTCTTACGACTCATTAAAGAAGAAAAATTTGATGAAGCACTATCCGTTGCACGTGATCAAGTCGAAAATGGCGCTCAGATCATCGATATCAATATGGATGACGGATTGATTGATGGCAAAGAAGCGATGGTCAAGTTCTTAAACCTTGTCATTGCCGAGCCAGATATTTCGCGTGTTCCTATTATGATCGACAGCTCCAAATGGGAAATCATAGAAGCGGGTCTTCAAGTAGTGCAAGGAAAATGTGTCGTAAATTCCATAAGTCTTAAAGAAGGAGAAACACAATTTAAACAGCAAGCAAAGCTTATCAAAAGATATGGCGCTGCGGTGATTGTTATGGCATTTGATGAAGTAGGACAGGCAGACAACTACGACCGACGTATAGAAATTGCAAAACGCAGTTATGATATACTTGTAGATGAGGTCAACTTCCCGCCAGAAGATATCATTTTTGACCTCAATATATTTCCTGTCGCAACAGGAATGGATGAACATAAATTAAATGCGATTGATTTTATAGAAGGCACCCGATGGGTGCGTACTAACTTACCACATTGTAGTGTGAGTGGAGGAGTGAGTAACGTTTCTTTTAGCTTTCGCGGAAATAATGCTGTGCGTGAAGCCATGCACTCTGTCTTTTTATATCATGCCATTAAAGCAGGAATGAACATAGGAATTGTCAACCCTGCGATGCTTGAGATATATGATGATATTCCAAAAGATTTATTAGAACGTGTGGAAGATGTTATTCTCAACCGAAGAGAAGACGCCACCGAACGTTTATTAGATTTTGCTGAAACCGTAGGTCAAAAAGTAGTCACCGAAAAAGAAGCCGAAGCTTGGCGAGAAGAAGACGTTCAAAGCCGAATCACAAGAGCACTAGTCAAAGGAATTGATAAATATATAGTAGAAGATGTAGAAGAAGCACGTGTATCCGTATCGGCGCCTATTCAAGTAATCGAAGGACATTTAATGACAGGTATGAATGTGGTAGGCGACCTTTTTGGAAGCGGAAAGATGTTCTTGCCACAAGTCGTAAAAAGTGCCAGAGTCATGAAAAAAGCAGTGGCGTACCTTTTACCATACATCGAAGAAGCAAAAAGAGCCCCCCGATCCCCAAAGGGGGAGTTGCAAGCGTGGCAAACGGCACATCCAGTTTTGTATGGGCTACTTAAAAGCCACGCAAAAAAAATGCGTAATGAACCTACAGAGGCAGAAGCTATACTTTGGAATGCTTTAGCTGGTAAAAATTTAGAAGAATTTAAATTCAGAAGGCAACATATTATAGGTCAGTTTATTGCTGATTTTGTATGTCTTAAAAAGAATTTGATTGTTGAAGTAGATGGATCAATCCATCAATTACCCGAAAATAAAACGAGTGATCAAGAACGAACGGATTGGTTAGAAGCTAAGGGTTTTAAAGTTATTCGTTTTACAAATCATCAAGTGCTACATCAGATTGACACCGTTCTGGAAGAGATTTTGGAAGCGCTTGAGTCTGAAACTCCCCCTTCGGGGGTTGGGGGGCACGGTAAAGTATTAATGGCAACCGTAAAAGGCGACGTTCATGACATTGGAAAAAACATCGTTTCGGTGGTCTTAGCCTGTAATAATTATGAAATTATAGATCTAGGTGTAATGGTGCCACCAGAAAAAATCATTGCCGCCGCTATTGAACATCAAGTAGATATTATAGGATTAAGCGGATTGATCACTCCGTCGCTAGATGAGATGGTGTATCTCGCCAAAGAACTCCAACGTCAAGATATTAAAATTCCCATCTTGATTGGTGGCGCCACCACCAGCAAAGCACATACCGCTGTAAAAATTGATCCAGAATATAAAAATGCGGTCGTACACGTACATGATGCTTCACGTGCGGTAACTGTGGTAGGAGATTTATTGAAAAAGGATTCCAAAGGCACCTTTAAAAATGATTTAAAAGAAGAATATACACGCTTTCGCGAAAGCTTTAACAACAGACAACGCGTTAAGAAATATGTTTCGATAGAAAGGGCGCGGAGCAATAAATTTTCAATCACGTGGAAGGCAGAAGATATTGTTAAGCCAAAACAATTGGGAATACAAACCATTTCAGCACTCGATCTCCGTGTACTCGAAGATTATATAGATTGGAGTCCATTTTTCAGAAGTTGGGATCTACACGGACGATATCCAGACATTTTAACCGACGAAGTTGTAGGCAACCAAGCCACCGAATTATTTGCCGATGCTCAAGAAATGCTTCAACAAATTTTTGATGACAAATGGCTCACCGCCAAAGCAACATTCGGACTCTTTGAAGCAAACACCGTCAATGATGATGATATTCTTGTCCGTTCGAGCGCAGTCGAGAACTCACATCAAAAAAGGAGTACAAATTGTCACCCTGAGCTTGTCGAAGGACAAGCTAAGAGGACAGAGGGAGTATTCAGAACCCTACGCCAACAATCTCAAAAAGCAGATGGAAAACCAAACATCGCCCTAGCCGATTTTATTGCTCCAAAAGAAAGCGGATTACAAGATTATATAGGTGTTTTTTGTGTAACCACAGGTTTTGGAACCGCAGAAAAAGCAAAAGAATTTGAAGAAGCATTAGATGATTATAACGCCATTATGATCAAAGCACTCGCAGACCGTCTCGCCGAAGCCTTTGCAGAATACCTCCATAAAGAAGTCCGCACAAAACATTGGGGATATGCTACCGATGAAACGCTCGCAAACGACGAACTTATCAAAGAGAAATACCAAGGTATTCGACCAGCACCGGGATACCCAGCCTGTCCAGATCATTTAGAAAAAGAAACGATTTGGGAATTATTACATGTAGAAAAAAGTATAGGTGTGACGCTTACCGATAGCTTGGCGATGTGGCCAGCAGCAAGTGTTAGCGGGTATTATTTTGCGCATCCAGAAGCACGTTATTTTGGGTTAGGAAAAATAAAAGAAGACCAAGTGAGAGATTTTGCTAAGCGGAAAGGGATTGCTTTCGCGAAAGCGGAAAAATGGTTAGCCCCCAACATTGCAGATTGATAAATAACAGAAAACTTCCCTCCTAATAAGGAGGGATTGAGGGAGGTGTTTTTATAGAGAAAGCTTCCAATAAAAAAATAACCTACTAAGAATGTCACACTGAGCTTGTCGAAGTGTGTGGGTGAATATAATAATAAAAAATACCTGGCTTTTGCGAGTGCAATAAGCAATAAGATTTCCGCCTTCGCGGAAATGAAAATGAAATTATTTTATGAAAGTAAGAGACCATATAGCAAAAGCCATCGAGGCAAACAAAACTGAATTTTCTTTTGAAATTCTACCCCCACTCAAGGGACAGAATATCAACACCATTTTTGATAATATAGATCCGCTCATGGAATTTAAACCTCCATTTATCGATGTGACCTATCATCGGGAAGAATATATTTATAAAGAACGTGAAGATGGACTTTTAGAAAAGAAAGTAGTTCGTAAACGTCCTGGAACTGTAGGGATTTGTGCTGCTATACAAAACAAGTATAGTGTTGATGCCGTACCTCACGTACTCTGTGGTGGGTTTTCAAAAGAAGACACAGAGAATTTCTTAATTGACATGGACTTTTTAGGGATTGAGAATGTGGTTGCCTTACGGGGTGATGCGGTAAAAAGTGAGACCTATTATAAGCCCAATAAAAACGGAAACATCTATGCCCAGGATTTAGTGGAGCAAATCGTTGCTTTGAATCATGGGACATACTTAGATGAAGATTTACAAAACAGCGCCAAAACAGATTTTTGTATAGGTGTCGCAGGATATCCAGAGAAGCATCTAGAAGCTCCAAGTATGGAAAGTGATATTCATTTTTTAAAGAAAAAACTGGAGGCAGGTGCTTGCTATGTCGTCACACAAATGTTTTTTGACAATCAGAAATACTTTGACTTTGTTGAAAAATGTCGAGCCGCAGGTATTACAAAACCTATTATCCCAGGATTAAAACCGCTCGCGACAAGAAAACAACTGAACATGATCCCGCAACGTTTTAGCGTAGATGTGCCAGATGCGCTTGTTATGGAAGTGGTCAATGCAAAAGATGCGGCAGCGATCCGTCAAGTAGGGATCGAATGGTGTATCCAGCAAAGTAAAGAATTAAAAGCGGCTGGCGTTCCTGTATTGCATTATTATTCGATGGGAAAGAGTGATAATATTCGTCAGATTGCAGCCGCGGTGTTTTAAGAGTGTAACAGATTATAGTACGCTTTCGCGAAAGCGTATACCTCAACATTACCTTTTAATTGCTTTTTGAGTAGGTAATGGTTTTCCGTCTGCCACACTATTTATTAAATAAATACCTGTACGCAATGACGATACATCTAATGTAATCCTGTTGTTGGTGTTTTGATATACTCTTGACGCTACTTGTTGCCCTAACAAATTAGTTACATATACATTGACTTCTCTATAGCTGCTTGCCATCTTGAGGTTGAATATACCATCAGACGATGGATTTGGAAACAAAGATAGATTTGTATTTTTTGATGCTTCATCATTGGGTGTTGCTTCAATTTTAATGCCTGTAGAGGTGCAAGTGCAGTAGTTACAATAATTTCTAAAACAACCGAAAGGTCTTCTCTCCATTTTAATTTCTTGAAACACAATAATAACCTCATCTAACGACTCTCCTTCTAATTTGATAGCAATTTCTTTTTGATTGTTTATGACAATGTCTTGGGTTTGATATCCCGTGTACGAGATAGCAAGTGTGTCCCCTTTTTTTGCGTCTATGGTGAAATTTCCACCCTCGTCAGCTACGGTTCCTACAATGCTATTTTTAATGTAAATATTCGCCCAAGGCAAAGGGTCGATGCGATCTGAAACGGAGCCATGAATAGAGGTTTGTGCATTAGTAAGACCAAAGAAATGGAATGCGATAAAGAGAATTGTAATCTGTTTCATAAGATAATTATTTAATTAGTTAGGTCAAACATACTTGAAGTTCATGTGCTATAAAATGATCAATGAGGGAACGGTACTTTTGAGTGAGCAAACTTCCTTTTAAAAAAGATGAAACATTCTTATAAGGGATATAAAGCTGGTATGTAGCATTTTTCATTATATTTAGTGACATGACTACAAAAAACAATTATACCCTATACCGTTCAGATTTATTTAGACACTTGGATGGGATTGTTACAGCTCCTGTTGCGTATGAGTTATATACTAAAGGAATAACAACTCAATTACTTCAAGAAAAAACGTGTAGGTTGTCTGAGTTGACAAGCGCGTATCATGCCAATGAAGGCTATCTCAATGTGGCTTTAAGAATACTATGTTCTCAGGGATGGCTTACCCAATCTATAGATGGGGATGGAAGTGATGTAACATATAATATAACCTCCTCTAGTGAGATTGCTTTTCGTCTCTTTCCTTTGTATGAAGATGTAGTCAATCTTCAAAAATTTTCAGCAAAATTTCATGATCGGAAGTTTGAAAAAGAACCTTTTCAAATGTTGAAAAATATTTTCAACGCCTTTCAAAATAATTATGGACTTACCATTGCAGATGATGAACACATAGCAACAATTCAGCATCAGGTTTTAAAACATATTGAAGGGATTATTTTAGGACCTACCTTAGTACATCTAGCGATGGGAGGGATGTTTCATAAATACTTTATGCAGGCTAGTTTTAAGCCTGAAGAATTCCATAAAGATGGAAGTAATTTTAAAGATTTATTAGATATCTTATGTTATTTTGAGTTGTTTACGTCTCATCACGGAACGTATCAATTTACAGAAAAAGGACTTTTTTATGCCAAACGTGCCAGTGCGTATGGTGTGACCGTATCCTATATTCCAACCTTACGTACCTTGGATGAACTACTTTTTGGAAATCCTAAAGCTGCCAAAGAAGCTGGAGATGGACATAAAGAAGGGCATGTCGATCGGGCGATGAATGTATGGGGAAGTGGAGGTGCACACGCAAGTTATTTTAAAGTAGTAGATGAAATTATTATTCATTTATTTAATAAACCTATAGAAGAGCAACCGAAGGGAATCCTCGATATGGGATGTGGCAACGGTGCGTTTTTGATTCATCTCTTTAATGTCATTGAAAAACAAACCTTGCGCGGACGCATGTTAGACGAACATCCGCTTATTTTGGTAGGTGCCGATTATAATGAAGCTGCATTAAATATTACCAAAGGCAATCTAGTACAAGCCGAAATCTGGGCCAAAGTGGTTTGGGGAGATATTGGCGATCCAGATCGATTAGCAAAAGACCTTCAAGATGAGTATGGGGTTTCTTTAAGCGAACTCTTAAATGTGCGTTCTTTCCTAGATCATAATCGTATTTGGAAAACGCCTACGTCAAGAACTTCATTACGGGTCAGTGATTCTACAGGTGCGTATGCGTATGAAGGGGAGCGGATCCCAAATCATCTGGTGGAAGATTCGTTGTTAGAACATTTTGAACGATGGGCACCTTATGTAGCTACGTTTGGATTACTAGTCATCGAGTTGCACACCGTTCCGCCAGAAATTGCATCACAGCATATTGGCAAAACAGCCGTCACAGCGTATGATGCGACCCATGGTTTTTCAGATCAATATATTTTGGAAGTACCTGTTTTTCATAAAATTTTAGGAGAAGCAGGATTATTTCCAGATCAGCGTTTGGGGCAGAAATTTCCAAATTCAGAGTTGGCTTCGGTGACGGTGAATTTGTTTAGGAAGGAGTAATTTATGATGTACGGATCATCAAAAAATAGATATATTATTTTAAAATAAGTGGCAATCAGATGAATTTAAAAATTCATCTGATTGCCACTTAAACAATTTATTATATACTATTTGAAAAATTAGTTTTGCACATTTTGAGCTACTAATTTCACATTAATAGTATACTTCACAGTGTCAAAAGTTGTAGAATAGTCTTTAGTACTATTAAACGTTTTAGTTCCTCCTAGAGTTAAATCAGAAATATTTATTGTGAAATTTCCAATAGGATCATCACCACTAGTATCATCTTCATCATACGCATTAACCTGGACAGTCTCATTAAACCATACAGAGCGACCACAATTCCAAGTATCACCACTTTCCATAGATAAATAATCGTAAGTAGGGTAATGATATAGTGTGTCTCCATCTGCTTGAAATGTAAAATACACTTCATTAGCACTTCCAGCACCATCACTTTGCGTACTGTCACATTTCATACTTGTGATAATAAGGAAATTATTTTTTCGAGGTTGATAAACGGGTTTTAAATATCCATCTCCTTCTTGATTACCTAAAATAAATGTGTAGCTTTCTTCTTCATCTGCACCATCTTCTTCTCCGCCACCTATGGTAAGTGTAGCTCCTAGTATTCCTCCTGACGCAGTATAAGAACCAGCCACTTCTACTTCAGCGCCTAACCCTAAATCTATTTCGGTACTCCAAGAGTAACCTCCAATATCAGCTGGAGCGTTTTTCCAAAGTCCAAATTGAACACCAACTAATCCGCCTTCATCTATACCTTCTGTTAATCCTAATGTCAAGAACTCTGATGATGCTAGATTTTTGGAATCTCCTATGCCGATTGCTACTCCAAGAACAGCTTCAAATCCTAAAATAAGTTCTAACTCCATAGTAACGCCAAAAGAGAAACTACTTGCAGGAAGGTCTAATGTATTTAACATTTGTAAAAGTTTTGCAAATGCTGGATTGTCTAAGATGTCTCCTACAGAAGATCTAGCCGCAGGAACATCCATAGCGGCAATTGTTTTTAGTTCTGCTTTTCCAGCAGCAGATTTGCTATACGTTTCCCAAGCATATTTCGCTTCTGTAAAAACTTTTTTTTCAGCGTCAGTTGGTGTATAGGGTTGTTTTGATTTTGCAACAGCTGGCGAAGACATGGATTGATATATTCCAGCATAATTTGCAATTTGTGTATTTATTGTAGTATTCATGATGTTTAATTATTTATTACTAGTTAAAATAAATTAGTTGCAATTAGTCTATATATGTATAATAGATAGTATAATTTGCTCCATTGCGATTAGTTAATTGTATCGAACCTGTACCGCTTCCAGGCTGAAAATCATTGCTCTGTAGGTAGGTGGCTAGGTTGGGGTCGTAGCTTACATCACGATCCCACAAGGTAACTAGTACCTCATACTCAAAGTTGAGTATAATTTTATCGAAGGTCCACGTATCTCCTTTTGCCATACTGTTTGCAGTGTTTATACCTGATGGAATATGGATAGGAAGTCCTGCATCTGCTTGACACACGAGATATACTTCGTCATGTCCAGTCTCTGAGGTGCCGCCACAATAAATTGAATTGATTTGAATAGAATGCTTACTCATTAGTAGTGATTTTATATTAGTACTTATTTTTTCTGAGTTGTTTATGTACTTAGGATCCATACACTAGCAAGTACATCAATAACTCCATTACAAATTTTATAAAACCTTAAGCTTTTGAAAAGAGTAAAAGTTGCTGAATTTTCGTACGGGAAAATACGGGGGTAAATTCAAGGGAATTACCTTATTGTTATCAATGAAATAATTATCTAATATTGTATGTTTTAAATGAATATATAATTACATATAATACGTGCACTATGAATATGAATCAATGGAATATAATCACTTCGGAAAAAGCAACTTTATTAACAGCAAAGTGGCAAGAGCAAAATACCTTAAAGGCTTTTTTGTTTCACCGCAATGAGATAGCCTGCATTCGTGCAGAAAAGGATGCAGAAAAAATACATTTTTATTTTGGTTTGAATAAAGGTGTTGTTGAGATGATTGCTGTCGGTGTAGCAGGTGATGGTGAAGATATTATTGGGAATGATACCAATAGTAAAATATATAATTTTGCAATGCCGTGCCCATCTACTTGTGATATGCGTAGTCCGTTATATCATGGTGCAGTCATAGAAAATAATCCAGTAACATTTAGAGTGCCTCCTGAAAATTTAAGTTGTATTGAAAGACTACAAGAAATTTCCTTGAACACAGCAATTACTTGGACGCTTGCTTGGCAAAAACAACATCCACTAAAATCATTTTTATATGATTTGAATCAATTAGCAATAGCAATGGATCGTACAGAATCTGCTAGTATTAGAGTTTATTTTGGTTTGGACGAATCAAATAACAAACTTCCTTTTTCGATTATGGTGGGTGTAAATAGTAAAGGGGAAGATGATGTTACTAAGATTCTTCAAATAAATAAAACAACACTTTGTAGTAAAGAGAATGAATTCTCTTCTAGTTGTAATGAAAAAAGCCCTTTATACCACGGTGTTTAGTTGTAAACTAGTATCTTGAACCTATAGACAATGTTAAAAGATTATTTCGATATTATTTTCAAAACAGCTCAAATGTCTATTTTGGTGCCTTTGCTAGTCGGTATTTTTTTTCGTTTTAAGTCTTTTAATACTATAAAATATATCCTTTTTATTCTCTTAACTATTTCTGTAATCGTAGCATTGTTTTCTAGGTATTTATGGGGTTTGAAAGAAAATAACTTATATCTTTTACATTTTTATACAGTGCTTGAATTTTGTGGATGGATTGTAATATATTATCTGCTTTTTGAAAGTGTGATTATGAAAAAAATACTATTTGTTTTAGGAATAAGTTTTATTGTTTTTTCAGTAGTTAATAGTGTTTTTTTACAACCCTTATCCACTTTTAATTCTAATAGTCGTTCATTAGAGAGCATTATCCTTGTAGGACTTTCAATCACTTATTTTTTTAAAATTTTTAAAGAAAAAAAAGTTGTTTACTTAGAAAGGAATGATCTTTTTTGGTTAAACTCAGCAGCCCTTATTTATTTTTCAGGTTCTTTTTTATTATTTGGATTTAGCAATCTTTTGTTACAGTCTAATAGTTATGAGATTAAAGAAGTTTGGGTTATTCACGCACTTTTTCTCTGTATGCATTACCTATTAATAACTATTGGTTTATGGATCAAACCGGAACAGATAATCTCTCATTAGTACTTGGTATTGGCATGATAGGTATGTTTATTCTTGCCCTCTCCATTATCGTATTTGTGCTTGTTTATAAAAGAAAAATTATAGAAGCACAATTAATTCATCAACAGCGATTGGTAGAAACCGGTGTAGCTATTCAAGAAGAAGAGCGTAAACGTTTTGCAGCAGATTTACACGATGAAATCGGAGGAGGTATCTCTACCATATTATTATCAATGTCTAGCCTAGAACAAGAGTATGAAAACAACCAAACAGAGTCTATAAAAATTAAGAATATTCAAAAACAATTAGATAACTTATTAAATAGTGTACGCGAAATTTCCTATAATATCACACCCTACACCCTAGAAACCTACGGACTCGTTGCTACTTTGAGTGATATATGCTATCAAGTTCAAGAAAGCGGACAATTACAAATAGATTTTGTTTGTAATGGAAACGAAGATCGGCTTCCATTTTCAACAGAATTAGCTATCTATAGGATTGTAAAAGAACTTATTACGAATACTATTAAACATGCCGAAGCAAATCTTATTACATTGTCAGTCAGCTATAAACAATATTCTCTTAACGTAGATTATACGGATGATGGAAAAGGATATAGTGAAGATACGATAGCAAGAGGCAGCGGCATTAAAAATATGATCAATAGAGCAAAGATAGTAGGAGCCAGTCTCGATATTAGAGGTGAGATAGAAAAAGGAACAAAAGCTACTTTAATTTTAAAGAGATAACATGAATTTGGACACAACCATAAAAATAGCCATTGCAGATGATCATGAATTATTCCGTATTGGGATTGTGAAAATTTTACAAGAATACAAAGATTTTGATGTTATTATTGAAGCTCCCCATGGAGAAGCATTGCTACAAGAAATAGAAAAATATCGACAACTTCCAGATGTGATTTTACTAGATATTAGAATGCCTGTGATGGACGGATTTGAGACCATTAAGATGCTTACAAAAAATTTCTCATCCATTAAAATAATTATATTGAGTGTTCACGATAAAGCCCGGCATATTATTAAAATGATAGAACTTGGTGCTAATGGATATTTACTAAAAAATACACGACCAAAAGAAGTCGTAGAAAGCATCAAAATGGTCATGCAGCAAGACTATTATTTTAATGATAAAATAAATACATTATTGCAGAAAGTGATCCGCTATAAAGGGAATAATTCTGAAGATAAAGACATCCCTGTTTCTATCACTTCTCGAGAGCAAGAAGTACTAGAACTTATTTGTAAAGAGCATACAACAAGTGAGATCGCAGACATTCTCTGTCTTAGCGCTAGAACCATAGAGGGACATCGCAAAAATTTAGTTATCAAGCTAGGAGTGCGTAATGTAGCAGGACTTGTGGTTTATGCGCTTAAGCAAGAGTTGGTGATTATTTGAAAATAATTATAGTTAGTATTATATAATAATCTAGTTTCCTACGATTTTTAATTCATTGGATATAGAATAAAAAAAGGCCACCTCTCGGCAGCCTTTAATATTCTAGTATACGCTTTCGCGAAAGCATAAAAACTATTCTCCTAAATACGGATATCTATAATCTACAGGCGTTACAAATGTTTCTTTAATCATACGCGGACTTACCCAACGTAATAAGTTTAAAACAGAACCTGCTTTGTCATTGGTTCCAGAAGCTCTTGCGCCTCCAAAAGGTTGTTGTCCTACAACAGCACCTGTTGGTTTGTCATTGATGTAGAAGTTACCCGCAGCATTTTGAAGTGCTTTAGTCGCTTCTTGAATCGCATAGCGATCCGTAGAAAGGATAGCACCTGTTAAGGCGTACTCACTGGTTTCATCTACGAGCTTTAGGGTAGCGCTCCAATCTGCATCTTCATATACGTATATGGTCATCACAGGGCCAAAAAGCTCTGTACACATCGTTGAATATTTTGGGTCTTTTGCTACAATAACCGTAGGTTCTATAAAATATCCTTTTGATTTATCATGACCACCTCCTACGATAATTTCTGCATCCGCATCTTCTTTTGCTTGATCGATAAAAGAGGCAAGTTTATCAAAAGAACCTTCGTGAATGACCGCTGTAATATAGTTGCCCATATCCTCTGGCGATCCCATTTTAAAAGATTTGACGTCTTTTATTACTTGTTTTTTAACCGTTGGCCATAAACTAGCTGGAATGTAGGCACGGCTTGCGGCACTACATTTTTGTCCTTGAAACTCAAAAGCACCACGTACAATAGCCGTAGCCACTTGATCTGCTTTTGCAGATGGATGTGCAACGATAAAATCTTTTCCTCCTGTTTCTCCAACAATACGAGGATACGTTTTATAGTTGTGAATATTGCTTCCTATTTTTGCCCAAAGGTCTTTAAATACGTGTGTAGATCCTGTAAAGTGTAATCCAGAAAAATCTGGACTTGCGAGTACCGTATCGGTAATCATCACAGGGTCTCCGTGTACAACTTGGATCACGCCATCAGGAACACCCGCTTCACGGAAAATATCTAAGATAATTTTAGCAGAAAGCATTTGACTATCCGATGGCTTCCATACCACGACATTCCCCATCATTGCACAACTTGCAGGCAAGTTAGCCGCAATCGCTGTAAAGTTAAAAGGCGTAATCGCGTAGATAAATCCTTCTAATGGGCGATATTCTAAACGGTTCCAAGCATCTGAAGTAGATTCTGGTTGCTCGTTATAAATGTCAGTCATAAACTGTACATTAAAACGCAAGAAATCTATAAGTTCACAAGCAGCATCTATCTCGGCTTGTTGTACGGTCTTAGACTGTGCAATCATCGTTGCTGCATTAATGCGAGCACGGTAAGGCCCCGCAATAAGCTCAGCTGCTTTTAAGAAAATACCTGCACGTTGCTCCCAAGGAAGCTCTGCCCACGCTGTTCTTGCTTCTAAAGCACCAGCAATCGCTTCTTCTATGTGTGACTTTTCGGCAAGGTGATATTCTCCTACAATGTGTTTGTGATCGTGAGGAGGAGACATGGTTCTTGTATTTCCTGTGCGTACTTCTTTTCCGTTGATGTACATCGGTACTTCTGTATGCGCATTAAAAAGTGTTTTATACGCTGCGACTACGTCTTCTCTTTCAGGAGAGCCAGGAGCATATCCTTTTACAGGTTCGTTGACAGCAATTGGTACTTGAAAAAATCCTTTTCCCATAGGTGTTTTATTTTTAAATTTTAAGAGATGCAAAGGTACGAAATTGTTTACGCTTTCGCGAAAGCGAAGTTTATACAGAACCCGTTGAAGTGCGAAAGCGTACATATCTTCCATCTATGTGATTTGTTGTTCTCACTATTCGTAGAATTTTTTGTAAGTTGCGACTTAATTTTTGGACTATTTGCCCATGTGTACAGTAACCTATATTCCTAAAGGAAATTCTAATTTTATTCTTACTTCCAATCGTGATGAAGCCATTGGTCGTACTACGTTAGTGCCAGATTTTTATACAGTAGATGGGATTAAAATGTTATTCCCAAAAGATGCGGTTGCAGGTGGGTCTTGGATTGGAATTTCTGAAAAAAACAGTATGATCTGTTTGCTTAATGGAGGTTTTGAAAATCACATTCGAGTAGAAAATTATAAAATGAGTCGTGGTGTTGTTGTCAAAGAGCTTTTAAAAGCAGATGATTTAAGTGCTGCAATTAATGCTTTTAATTATAATGGAATCGAACCATTTACGATTATAGCGATAGATTGGAGTTCAGGACTAAAAGCGACAGAGTTGGTATGGGATGGATATAAAGCACATATTACAGTCTTACCAGATACTCCAAAAATATGGTCGTCTTCTACCTTATATGATGCTACTATGAAGCAAAAACGTCGAGATTGGTTTGGCACTTTTTTAAATAAAGACGCGTTTGAAGAAAAAGATTTATACCGCTTTCATACTACTGCAGGTGAAGGAGATAAAAATGTAGATGTTTGTATGGATCGTGGACTTCTTAAAACAGTAAGTATTACTCAGGTAGAAAAAACAGCCGATGACTGTGTGATGACCTATTACGATTTGCAAAAGGATGAGGTACATCGTACCGAATTTGATACAGTGACAGTGTGAGATATAATGGTAAAATAATTGTTTTAGCTTTTCCAGACACTTTTGTAAAAATGTCTGATGAGTTGATGTGTAAAATATTACCTCTTGTAGGTTTAGGGACACGTACTCATATTAAAGCGGGACATGCCGCACTTGTACTTATAGAGAATGCTACAGGCAATGCTCTTTATTATGATTTTGGACGTTATGTAACTCCTGAAGGTTCTGGAAGAGTGAGAGGGGCTAATACAGATGCAGAATTAGAAATTCCTTTTAAAGCTATTATTAAAAATAATATCCTTGAAAATCTAGATGAATTTTTACTTTGGCTAAATGCACATCCTGAAAAAACACATGGATCTGGTAGACTCGTTGCTTCTTTAAATGAGCATGTGTATTTTGAAAAAGCATACGAGTATATAGAAAAATTGCAAGAGCAGGGGAGTATTCCTTATAGAGCTTTTGGAAATCTGGGGAGTAATTGTGCGCGTTTTGTGACAGAAACGATTCTTGCTTGTACAGAAGAAAGGCACATTATCAAAGCGCTTAAACATAATAAAAAATTCACACCAAGTACGGTAGGTAACGTAGAAAAAAGTGCTTCTGATAAAGTATATCAAGTACATAACGGTGCTATTTATGATTATAATTCGACCGCTTTACGAGAAAATTTAACCAATTATTTTGATAAGAAGGTGCCAGAAACCTACCTCCAAGATGGTAAAGATGATATCATACTCCCAGAAGGAGCTCAATTATTAACAGGGATAGGATGTGGTGCTTGGTTTTATTTAGAAAAAACAACTAAAAATCAGGTTCTTATTACAAGATATACAGAAGCAGGTATTCCAGACTGTAAAGGAATTGCTGAGATTCCATTAGGGTTTGATATTACTCAAAAGTATAGGTTTGTATATGATAGCAATTGTTCGTATTGCACGATACAACAAGCTGAAAAAACGTATCGATTTGATTTAATTAGAAAACCGATGGTTTCTAATTTAGCGCAAAGGGAGCACTTAGCTTAAATGTAGGTATTTTTACTCTAAATTTCCGAGTAGTTGTGAAATTTACCATGTGGTAGTATCCTTTCATAGCTCCAAAAGGAGAGGTGAGTAAACAACCAGAACTGTATGTATGCTTTTCTCCTGGCTTTATAACAGGTTTTTTTCCAATAACACCTTCACCATCTACAATTTCAGGAGCGTTCAAAGAATCATAAATCTTCCAGTGACGTGCCATTAATTGCACAGAATCTTTACTTTGATTTTCAATAGTCACACGATATCCAAAGGCAAAGTGCATTTTATAGTTTTTATAAAACGTGCCTTCAAAGGTAGTTTCTACCGAAATTTTAATGCCTCTTGTGACCTGTTGTACCATCTGTTTTAGTAAAAAGCTGCTGTTACTGCAAAAAACACCAATGCTGTTATAGAAGCAAGGAATAAATAAACAGTATTTAAAAATACAAATTTTATTAATGTAATAACACGATTTTGTTTGTAAAAATTGCGTAGCGCCTTATAAAAGTAAAATGGTCCTATAATTCCCATCAATATTCCAGCAAAAATATCTTGTCCAATAAGGGCGTCAGGAATGTATGCCAAGAGTAGACATATAAACACAAAACTGAAAATATGGAAGATAAAAACGAGATGTTCCATATAGCTATATTTCTTATTAGAGTAGATCAGCCAGAAAAACAAGCCTAAGAAGGGTGCTAGAAAGAATAAGAAAAAAGGAGTTTTGGAAGATAGGTATTTAAAAAAGCGAACAGGGTCGTCTTCAATTCTCTTGTAAGTGTCATTTCTTTGATACAGCCAAATATTAGTTTTTGTTTTACCATATTCCATGCTATCCAATGCTTTGTCAGGATCTTTAATCTCTGTTTTCTTATAAAAACTATAAAAAACGACTCCCTTTCGTATCATTTTTTCTATCCAAATTTTTCTTTTCAAAATAGAATCCTCTGGTTCGTAATTACTACCTAAAGGTTTTAAATTATCTATAGAATCTTGTTTTTTTGAAGCTAGGATTGCCTTATTGATGCCTTCTTCAACATTTGAGAAGTCAATTTTTTTATCACTATTTTTTTGAACTTGGTTTTGAATAGAATCTGCAATAGCAAGCCCTTTTTCTACTCCATCAGGGTCAGCATTAATTTGAAAATTATTATTGGTGTCGTCAGAAACAAAATCTGCAAATCCTAATATTATAAAATAAACGATACTAGCACTTAGAAAAAAACGAAATGGATTTGCATAATGAAAGCGTTTACCCTCTACATAGTATCTAGTAATAGTTCCTGGTTTAAATAATAAATCCTTCAAGGTGTGTCTAAAACGAGAGTCGTACGTAAATATACTCAAGGCAAACTCACTAAAAAAGTCTTTAAGAGTGAGTCGTTTTGTGGTGTTGAGTTGTCCACAATAGGAACAAAAACGATCGGTAAGGTCAAGAGGATGACTACAATTAAGACATTCAACCCCACGATATTTTATGGCTTTTCGGCTATTTGATTTTATCAAAGTTTCCTCCATACTATAAATATAGGGGTTTTGTATTAATTAGTAATCACAGAAGAATTACTACTTCCTACACCTACTAACTCATCAAAACGACCTCCTGGACGACGATAGTACACCAACACCTGATAATCGTTTTCAGTTTGCCAGTAATTACCACTTATGGCATTTTCTCTATCAATAGTGCCATCCTTATTAACGAGAACATACTTATAATTATAAAACCCTTGCTTTAAAAGGATGGGACGTTCATATATGTATTTCCTTGGATTATAAATAAGTTCTGTAGATTCATCGATGACATAATTATTAAAGTTACCATACACATGAATTTTTTGACCTTCTTCAAGTTTTGAATACTCCAAACTAAAATGAATCCAAGCATATTCAGCTTCTGACCTTGGTGTTCTTCCCTGTAAGGTGGTAATCACAAAGTTTCCATTGATGTCAGGATTAAATGTGTAAGGAGTGTCGTAACGTGCAATATTTGTGTATAGGTAATTATGATATAAGCTCTTAAGTTCAATACGGCGTATGGCAGCCGTAGCCCCTCGGATATCTCTATTTTCAAAATTAAAAAACTCATTTCCTCCCCAGAAAGCAGTTTCTTGATCATACCGGTACTCTAACTTATTTCCTATAGTAAATTGAGGTTCAACTCCGGTAATGATATTTTTTAGATTATTGTTTTGTATAAGAACAACCTTTACATTTCGTTTTGGATTAATAATCAGTTGCTCGCCGCCATCTACAAAAAAGCGAAGCACTTGCTTTTCATTCACATACGTAAGATCTCTCGATCTTTTAATTTGCACACCAACGGCAAATAACGGATTGTAGATCATAAATTTTCTAGAAAAAACAAGTTTTCCTTGTTCATTATGAATACTAATTAAATAATTTCCAGTCTGTGTAAGTCCTTGCGTAAACTGATTAGGAATCTGTAATTGATAATTAGAATAGAGCTGTAAAGTTGCGACAGAGTTTTCAATATCTAATATTCGGACATTATCCATACCTCTCATAAACTCGGAGCGAGCTAATTTGCTAGGAGTCCAATCGGCGTCGTGATGGGTAATCTTATAATAATAATCGTGTTCATCTCCAATAATATCGTCAAAACTTAGCTGTAGTGGAGTTCCTAGTTTTATGGTGGGTAACTCACTTAAAAAGGTATCTCCTCTAAACTGTACCGATTTAATATAAGCGGGCTCAGGGGTTTCTACGGCAACTTGTGCAAATGAAAAATTAGAGAAAAAAATAGTGCAAAAGAAAAATGGTAGTAAGGAAGCTTTCATAAAATGATAGTTGTTGGTCAAATATAATCAAATTCTATACCGAGAAAAGATTCATTTTTTACACGCTTTCGCGAAAGCGTACCCTTAAACAAATATATCGTAAATAGTTAATTTGTTATTAATAAAGGGCTTTAAACATAGGATATCTTTGTAATTTGTTTAGACATCTTGGTATTTACTTATTTAGAATTATTATAAATAATATGATCCCCTTTTTACGAGTCTAAAATACGCATAGAAATTTGTAAATTTGCACACCTTAAAAGAGTAAGGTTTTAGATAACAAAAATCTACTGATATATGTCAAAAGACATTAGAATAAAAAAGGGTCTTGATATACGATTGGTGGGCGAGGCAGAAAAAAGTATTTCTGAGGGGCCACAATCCAGAACTATCACTATCAAACCTTCAGATTTTCATCTGGTTACTCCTAAAATGGTTGTCAAAGAAGGAGCAAAACTTCAAGCTGGCGACGAACTATTTTTCTCAAAATCACAAGAACAAATACGTTTTGTATCTCCTGTTGCAGGTACACTCGTTGAGATTAAGCGTGGTGCACGTCGTGTCATCACAGGTCTTGTTATTGAGGCGGATCATTCAGGAGGTTCCAAAGACTTCGCAAAACTTAGTGCTTCTGCATCTCCAGAAGCTATTAAAGAAAAACTATTATCCAGTGGATTATGGCCCTTTATAAAACAACGTCCGTATGATGTGATTGCAAATCCAGATAAGGAGCCTAAGGCTATATTTATTTCTGGGCATAATACAGCACCACTCGCACCAGATTTGGATTTTGTTCTTTCTGGAAAAGAAGCAGCGTTGCAGGCAGCATTATCCGCATTGAATGCACTTACCTCTGGTGGGGTACACGTTTCTGTAGGGTCTAGTAGTTCTATATTTTCAGGAATGAGTGATATTGTTACTCATACTGTAAAAGGACCTCATCCAGCTGGAAATGTAGGAACACTTATTAATAAAATAAATCCTGTCAATAAAGGAGAGACTGTTTGGACAGTCGCTGCTCAAGATTTAGTGATTATAGGAACCTTGTTTCTTACAGGTCATTTTGATGCGACTCGTATGGTATCAGTATCAGGATCTGGTGTAAAAAAGCCATCTTATTATAAAACGGTTATCGGAGCAGAGGTGTCTACGTTTGCGTATGATGCAGGTGTCGATGGTGATTCCAACCGTTTTATCTCAGGAAATGTTCTTACAGGAACTCAAGTACAACCTGACGGTGCTTTAGGATACTATGCACATGAATTTGTAGCGATTCCAGAAGGAGATGATTATGAATTCTTTGGTTGGAACAAGCCTGTATTTGATAAAATATCGCCTTCTAGAGCATTAACCTTCTCTTGGATGCAACCTAATAAAAAATATGATCTTGATACCAATACCAATGGGGAACATCGTGCTTTTGTAGTCACAGGAAATTATGAAGAAGTATTTCCTTTAGATATTTTTCCATTACAGATCTTAAAAGCCTGTATGGTCAATGACCTTGATGAAATGGAAGCTTTAGGAATGTATGAAGTAGCGCCAGAAGATTTTGCACTTACAGAATTTATTTGCGTATCAAAACAACCACACCAAGATATTATTAGAAAAGGTCTTGACTTGATGTATAATGAAATAGGATAAGTGATGGGATTAAAACAAAACTTACATAAAATTAAATTGAAGTATGAGGGCAAGAAAATGGCCCCTGCATTTAATGCATTACATACTTTTTTATATAGTCCAAATGAGACAACCCACAATGGAAGTCACATTAGAGCTGTAGATGATTTAAAGCGTACCATGAATACGGTAATCATAGCATTAGTGCCGTGTTTGATTTTTGGTATTTTTAACGCAGGATATCAACATTATGCAGCGGTAGATGCTGCAAATGGTATCACAAGAGAACTTTCTATTTGGGGTAATTTTATTACTTGGGAAAACTTCTCTCTAGGTGCTTGGAAAGTATTGCCTCTCGTTATTGTTTCTTATGGCGTTGGTCTTTTGGTAGAATTTATTTTTGCAGTCATCAAGGGTCACGAAGTAGAAGAAGGATATCTAGTCACAGGAATGCTTGTGCCGCTTATCGTACCTATTGATATTCCTTTATGGATGCTCGCTGTAGCAGTTATTTTTGGCGTTGTTATCGGTAAAGAAGTTTTTGGAGGAACGGGAATGAATATCCTGAATCCAGCACTTACCATACGTGCCTTCTTATTCTTTGCATATCCTACGTGGATGTCTGGAGATAAAGTATGGGTGGCAGAAGCTGTAGATTTAGCAGGAACACCAGATGCTATTTCTGGAGAAACTCTTTTAGGAGCCTATGCTCAAAATAGCGGAAGCTTAGGATATGACTATGCAGATATGTTCTGGGGATACATTCCTGGTTCTGTTGGAGAAACATCCAAATTCTTGATTATTATAGGCGCATTATTTTTGATTTTCACAAAAATAGGAAGCTGGAGAATTATGCTTAGTACGATCATTGGAGCTGTAGTCATGGGTCTTATGTTTAATGGAGTTGTAGATGCAGGTTGGATTAGTGAGAGTAGTAAATTTTATGGATTAATGAGTGTTCCTTTTTGGCAACACCTTATTATAGGAAGTATTTTGTTTGGAGCGGTATACATGGCAACAGATCCTGTGACAGCCTCACAAACAAATAAAGGAAAATGGATTTATGGTTTCTTTATTGGTTTTATTGCCATTATGATTCGTGTATTTAATCCAGCATACCCAGAAGGGGTATTCCTCGCTATCTTATTAATGAACGTATTTGCTCCTACTATTGATCATTATGTGATTCAGGGTAATGTGAAACGAAGAATGAAACGTCTAAAAGTAAAAACAGCGTAATCATGGCAAAAACAGACGGAAATATATATACTTTAATTTTTGCAACAGTGATGGTCATTGTTGTAGGAGGTATTTTAGCTGGGTTAGCTCAAGGTTTAAAACCAGCGATTAAAGAGAATGAACGCTATGAGAAGCAACAAAATATTCTCTACGCGATGGGAGTTCACGAAAATGGTGATGATACAGGTTCTGTAAATTTTATTCCAACCGAGCGAGTAGAAGGAGAATATAAAAAGTATATCAAGCAGAGCTACATTCTTCAAAATGGGAAATTAACTGAAAGCGAAGAAGCCTTTACTGTAGATATGAAAAAGCAGAGTAAGCTTCCTAAAAGTGAACGTAAAATGCCTCTTTTTGTAGGAGAACGTGAAGGAAAGAAATTTTATGTGATCCCAATGTACGGAAAAGGATTATGGGATGCTATCTGGGGATATATTGCACTTGATCAAGAGTTGGTTGTTCAAGGCGCTTATTTTGATCATAAAGGGGAAACGCCAGGATTGGGAGCCAATATTAAAGAGCGTTACTTTATGGATGATTTTATTGGAGAATATGTTATGGAAGCTGGTAAATATGAAGGAATTACTGTTGCCAAAGGAAATAACGATCCAGTAAATAATACGAAAGATGATAATGAAGTAGATGCTTTAGCAGGAGCAACCATCACAGGAGATGGTGTAAGTGCTATGATAAAAAGCACCTTAAAATCATATATTCCTCATATTCAAAACTTGAAATAATATTATGGGATTACTATCAAAAAAAGACCAAAAATTAATTTTTGATCCGTTAGCAGACGATAACCCAATCACAATACAAGTATTGGGGATTTGTTCTGCATTAGCAATTACAGCACAGTTAAAGGCATCTATCGTGATGGCAATATCTGTACTCTTTGTATTAGGTATAGGAAATGTAGTGATCTCGCTTATGCGAAATATCATTCCTTCTAAAATCCGAATCATTGTGCAGCTGGTGGTTGTAGCAACACTTGTAATTATAGTAGACCAAGTATTAAAAGCGTATGCGTACACGTTAAGTAAAGAACTTTCTGTTTTTGTAGGTCTTATCATTACAAACTGTATTATTATGGGTCGTTTTGAGGCTTTTGCTTTAGGAAACGGACCATGGAGATCATTCCTTGACGGAATAGGAAATGCACTTGGATACGGTGTAATTTTAATTATCGTTGGTTTCTTCAGAGAGTTACTAGGTTCTGGAACATTGCTTGGTTTTAAAGTTTTAGGAGATCCTATTGAAAAAACAGGATTATATAGTATAGGCTATGAAAACAACGGATTTATGTTGTTATCACCCATGGCACTTATTGTTGTTGGACTCATTATATGGGTACAACGTTCACGTAATAAGGCATTAATAGAAGAAAATTAAAATGATGTTATAGCGCTAGAGTTTATCCTGAGCATGCCGAAGGACGAAAGCGTAAACTTCAAAAATAAAAGATATGTTAGAACACGTAGAATTATTTTTTAAATCCATTTTTATAGATAATATGGTATTTGCAACCTTCCTTGGGATGTGTTCTTACCTCGCCGTATCTAAAAAAGTAAGTACAGCAGTAGGATTAGGAGCTGCGGTCATATTTGTACTTGCCGTAACAGTTCCCTTAAACTGGTATCTGGATCAATATATATTGAGAGATGGTGCTTTAGGAACTTGGTTAGGACCTGAATATGCTGATTATGATTTGAGTTTCTTATCATTTATTCTTTTTATTGCAACCATTGCGACAATGGTTCAATTGGTGGAAATTGTGGTAGAGAAATTTTCACCTTCATTGTATAACTCATTAGGTATTTTCTTACCTCTTATCGCTGTAAACTGTGCAATTCTTGGAGGTTCTTTATTTATGCAATCTAGAGATATCCAATCTGCAGGCTTAGCCTTAAATTATGGAATATCGTCTGGTATAGGATGGTTTTTAGCAATCCTAGCTATTGCTGCTATACGAGAAAAAATACGTTATTCAAATGTCCCAGCTCCGCTTAGAGGCTTAGGAATTACATTTATCATTACTGGATTGATGGCTATTGGATTTATGAGTTTTGGAGGAATGTTAACTGGTGGAGATGAAGAAGAAGAAACAACACCTGTATCAGAAGTGACACCAATAGAAGAAATAACAAAAGAAGCTAGTGAAGAATTAGTTTTAACTACAAACGAAAAAGAATAATCATATGTTATTAGTTGCTAGTATGTCTGGCGTTGTAATCGCCACGATTGTTGCCTTTTTAGTACTTACCCTATTGTTAGTGGGATTACTATTATTTACAAAACAAAAACTATCTCCTTCTGGACCTGTAAAAATCACCATTAATGGGGAGAGAGAAGTAGAGGTTGCTTCAGGAAGCACCTTATTATCTACATTAGGAAACAATAAAATTTTCTTACCGTCTGCCTGTGGTGGAGGTGGAACTTGTATTCAATGTGAATGCCACGTTCTTGAAGGAGGTGGAGAAGCGTTGCCTACGGAGACTCCGCACTTTAGTCGTAAAGAATTAGCAGAAGGAGCACGTCTTGCTTGTCAAGTAAAAGTAAAGCAGGATATGAACATTACGATTCCAGAAGAAGTTTTTGGAATTAAAAAATGGGATGCTACGGTTGTACGTAATTATAATGTTGCCTCTTTTATCAAGGAATTTGTTGTTGAGATTCCAGAAGATATGGGATACAAAGCTGGAGGATATATTCAAATTGAAATCCCTCAATGTGAGATTAAGTATTCAGATATTGATATTACAGCTCATCCTGAAGAGCATGACAAACCAGATAAGTTTCAAGCAGAATGGGATAAATTCGGTTTATGGCCATTAACGATGAAGAATAATGAAACTGTTGAGAGAGCCTATTCTATGGCTTCTTTTCCAGCAGAAGGGCGTGAGATTATGTTAAATGTTCGTATCGCGACTCCGCCATGGGACAGAGCTAAAAATCAATGGATGGATGTAAATCCAGGCGTTGCTTCTTCATATATATTTGCTCAAAAACCAGGAGATAAAGTAGTTATTTCTGGACCTTATGGAGAGTTTTTCATTAACGAATCTGATTCAGAAATGTTATATGTTGGTGGTGGAGCAGGAATGGCACCTATGCGTTCTCATTTATATCACTTATTTAAAACATTAAAAACAGGACGTATTGTTACCTATTGGTATGGAGGTCGATCTAAGCGTGAACTATTCTATTTAGAGCATTTCCGTGAGTTAGAAAGAGAATTTCCTAATTTCAAATTCTATTTAGCACTTTCAGAACCTTTAGAAGAAGATAATTGGAAAGTAAAAGAGACTACAGATGCAGAAGGAGATGGGTTTGTAGGATTTATTCACCAAGTAGTGATAGATCAGTATTTAAGCAAACATGAAACTCCAGAAGATATTGAATTATATTTCTGTGGTCCTCCATTAATGAACAATGCTGTTCAGAAAATGGGAGAAGATTTTGGTATTCCTGATGAGAATATCAGATTTGATGACTTTGGAGGATAAACTCATTCCCACGAAAGTGGAAATCTTATACAAAAAGCCCGATACTCTCTTGTATCGGGCTTTTTGTTGAGTACGCTTTCACGCAAGTGAAGTTGATGTTGAGTTTGCCGTAGTACGAAAGTGTATATGACATATACGTTTTAATCATATTCACTGATTCCATATAATATTTCTTTCATCTTACTTCCGTTGATTTCAACAGGCTTATAGGCTGTGTTGAATTTTTCTATGGCGACCGTGATATTTTCTTTTAATTTTCTATACTCAATAGGGATTTGAGTAGCACATTGTTTTTCATTTTCATAGCTGTTAAGCATAATACCAAACTTTTCATAGAACTTACCTCCTTGGTCAATAAAGCTATTGTATTGGGTAATAAATTGTAAAAGACGATCAATAGGAAACTCTAGATTAACCTGCATTTTATGAGCTTTATACCGTTCGCTATCATTCAAAATGGCTTTATTTAGAGCGTCTATATAGGTGTTTAAATTGTCGTGAATACTAGACCAATCATCTGTATTTCTGCACTCTTTTAGCGCGACGCTGTATTTAATAGGTTTTGTGAAATCTACAAATAGTTGCTCTAGTTGCTCTATCGTATTATCATTGCTTTTTTGTAAAAAGGCGGTTTCAAAATAGATGGTTTTTAGATCTGTATGCATACGTAAGGTAAAATCTAAAATACATTCGATCTCTTTTATGCTTGTTTCTTTTTCTCCTTTTGAGGTGTTGCTTGTAAATAACGAAACCAAAGAATGCATGATAGAGGTGTATATATTATCACCTAATATATTTGTTAAATTAAAACCTTGTTTTTTACTAGCATTATTTTTAATAGTCTGCTTATGCTTTACAAATCTTGGATAATGATTAGGGTTGCTTAAGTTATTTATCTCATTAAAAGTTGCCACAGAGGCAAAGTGATGATCTAATGATAACATCTTTTCATAAAGCAATTTGATGATTTGTAATCCTTTGAGATATCTTATTTTACTTAGATCAGATACTTCTGATAGCTTGGTGAATTCTAACCGTTCTTGAAGTTGATTTTTTAAGATCAATAAAGCTACTTGTTCATCTATAGAAGAGCTATTGTTTAACGATGAAGAAACTTGATATAGTTGACTCTGAATACCATTTCTAATACCTTCATAATGTATTGAAATCTCCATAACTTCGTGAGACCATTCTGTAAGGATGCTATTGATCTTCTCTTGTGTGTCATTGTTAGTTGTACTAGAACAATATATATTGCCACTTATACATATAAACAACATTAAGATGATATGTTTTAAATATAGTATCATATTATTCTAAATTAAATGTGATGGTAATGGTATTTTCGGTCATGATTAGTGGATACATCCCACTGTTTATCTTGACATCTTGCCTAAATATGTGAAGTTGCTGAGAGATACTATTTGGAATCATAAAATCATCTTCCATTAGATAGTATATTTGAGTGTTCTCTATATAGTTTTGAGGATCTTCCCGTAGTATTTGAAAGTGCTCATTCGAGTTTATTCTAGAACGATTAACCTCAATGATAATCGTATTACCTACTTCATTATAAGTTATCGTACTATTGGTGTCTATAGTTCTTGCAGTATCATCAAAACTACATAATCCATGAGTTCCTCTACAATGTCTGCCATTAAAGCTAGTTTTTGCCGTTATGCTATTGTTGTTTGTTTCAATTTGTCCAAAAATAAGACTAGGTATAAAAGATAGAAAGAAGAATAGTAGATATTTCATAATGAGTTTTTTATAAAAGGTGTCTTAGTATTGTTTATTCTAAGACACCTTTTGATTTATAGTTTCTCAAGTATTTAAGTTAAAAAATAGATTTTTTTAATGTCTGCAGTCATAAATACACTTGTCATATTCTTTGTTACATTTTCTATTTCCAAATCCTTGTGCAATAAGGACACCGCTATGACAAGCAATTCCTGCGAGAACAGTTATATCTGCAATACCACAGCCTATATGGGCAGCTACAGCTGCAGCCCCAACTTCTAGGATACACGCTTTTCGTACTTCTTCACAAAGATCCTCACATTCATTCGTTTCTCCTGTAGGCTCTGGATCTATAGGAGTCTCAATTTTATTTGTAGATTTAGATCTAAATTGCGATCTAGAATTATTCAAAACATCTAAACTTAATTGAGTTAACTGCGCTTGCGTATATTGACTTAGATTGTAATCTTCGTCTAGCGCTTCAATGATTGCATTTTTATTGCTTATATAAGTATCATAAGCAGCCCTGTTAGGATATCCTAAGAGGCTTGCAATCTGATTAATATCTGAATTGGTCAGGTTATCTTTTTTGATAAAAGATTCAAATGCGTCAAAATTTGTTACATTGTCCATAGCCTTCATCTGATCTTCTGCCAGGCTAATAAAACGCGCATCTGAACTTAAGTCTTGAATAGATGTAGCTGATTTTTCTTTTCCGTTGTTTGTTGTAAAAGAAAAGCAAAGAATGCTTAAAATAATTACAAATAATGTTTTTAAAATATTTTTCATGATTTTTGATTTTTAAAGAGATGGTTATCTCTAATGGTTATTTAATTACTACAATTTTATATACTACATTGCTATTGGAGGGTCAGTCCCTTATGACCGTATGCTTTTAGAAATATTTTGATGAGTCAAATGTTCCTATTTTTGATCACGTTTCAAAGCATTGTTTGTCAGGCATTTATGAATGAAGAGTCTGCGTTTATAAATGAAGACCTTTCTTTTTAAGTTATAAAATACTGATATGCAGTATGTTGATTTTATGATTCGCTTTCGCGAAAGCGTACTCACCTGCATAACAAAATCAACTTTGTTAGCGTTATACTTTGTATGAAAAAGACAATACTCTTTGTAGTTTTTTTGGTTTTAGGCGCATTCGTATTCTTTAATTTTTCTAAAAAGGGAATCGCTATAAAAGAAGTAGCGGTCACGTATGTAGTACCCACTACCCTAATTCATAAAGAAGGCATCACCATAAAAACACGGATTAAAGTTCCTGAAGGATTTGCAAGAGTAGTTTCCGAAGAACAAACGTTTTCTCATTATATTCAAAATTACCAACTTAAAGAAGCCAGTGCCCAAGTCATTAATTATGATGGAAATCCTTACATCTATCAAGCGGGTCACGTAGGTGTGTTGGAAGTCCCCGTTCCTTCCAACGGATTGCAACAATGTGCCGATGCACTCATTAGAATCCGATCAGAATATCTGTGGTCTACCAATAGAAAAGATGAAATAGGTTTTAAGTTTACAAGCGGTCACTACTGCTCATGGAAAAAATATGCAGAAGGCTATCGTCCTAAAATCAGCGGGAACACAGTGACATTTTCTAAGACAGCGACACCTAATGATTCCAAAGAAAATTTCTACAAATATCTTACGCTTATCTATACCTATGCAGGCACCTACTCTCTATCTCAAGAATTAAAAAAGGTAGCAAACCATTCAGAAATAAGAATAGGTGATCTTTTGATATATCCCGGTTTTCCAGGTCATGTCATAATGGTGGGAGATATTATTGAAAACGAACAAGGAGAACGGCGTTTTGCCTTTTTTCAAGGAAATACCCCTGCACAAAGCGTACACATCATTAAAAATGGATCCAATACCAAGATGAGTCCTTGGTATGATATTAAAGATAAAACAACTTTGGAGACACCTATTTATACTTTTTCAAGCTTTGAAATGGTACGATTTAAATAGTAGTATATGTAAGACACATACCTATGTATTTAGAACACAAAATCAACTTCTTTTATTGTAAAAGTAAAAGTATAATTCGGTCATAGGTATTACCTTTGTACTATGGCAGTTTTTCTTACAGAACAAGAGTTACATAACCTTGCAATGAATATTGTTGGCAAGGATTTAGAAGATCAGGGATATGAGTTTATGGGCGTCAATTCAAAACTCAAAAAAGATCCTCAATTTGTAGCACTCAAGAATAAAAAATTACACTTTGTCATTGTACGCGCGATTACCTTTCCAGACAATGCCAATACCTATGACGAAGCTTTTATGCAAAAAATGAAAGCACATGCACTCAAATTTGAAGCGCGTACTTTTTATGCAGGAGTAGGCTTAGGACATGGTGATAACTATCAACATCCTGCCGAAAAGGATGTGCCATACACAATGATTTATAACGGACTTCAAGAAATTTGATGATGAAAATCCATCATGAGGAATTAGAGAAGAAAAGAAGGCATCAGCCAAAATTTGAATAGATGAAACAGATCTTACTAGCACTACTTATATGTATTGTATCCTGCTCACAAGAAATTCCTGATGAGATCACGATTCAGGGAGAAGCCTTTGGCACAACATACGCAGTAACGTATTTTGGTGAAGCAGCAGTAGCCCCTCGTATCAAAAAAGGAATTGATTCGGTGATACAGGTTGTCAATAAATCAATGAGTACCTACATTCCGCAGAGTGATATTTCAAAAATTAATAGAGGCGATAGTACCATTGTTGTAGACGCTATGTTTAAAGACGTTTTTGCGCTTTCGCGAAAGCTCCATATCCTAACAAACGGTTATTTTGATCCCACCGTCGGCGGATTACGAAACGCCTATGGATTTGGCGACACCAAACCTCTCGCCGTAATTGATAGCGTCACCTTGGATTCGATGATGCGTTATGTGGGTTTTGATAAGGTCAGACTTTCGCCGAAAGGCACCATACAAAAAGAATATCCAGAAATCTATTTTGATTTTAACGCGATCGCCAAAGGCTATGGTATTGATCGTATTGCTGCTTTTTTGCAAGAAGAAAATACAACCGATTTTCTCATTGAATTAGGTGGTGAGATCCGTGCACAAGGGAAACATATAGTAAAAGATAAACCTTGGACGGTAGGTGTAGAACGTATTGATTCTTCTATAGATAATAGGCAAGCGACAGTAGCCGTACGACTGAATAATCAGTCGATGGCAGGTTCTGGAAATTATCGTAAAAATAGAATAGATTCCCTTACGGGGAAACAATATGTACATACCATCAATCCGCTGACGGGAAGTGCAGAAAAGAGTGATGTTTTGAGTGCCAATGTCATTGCGCCTACCTGTGCCGAAGCAGATGCTTGGGCAACTGCTTTTATGGCGATGGGACTAGAGCGATCTAAAGAGATTCTCATTACTCAAAAAGAAATCGAAGCATATTTGGTGTTTTCTGACGGAGAGAATTCAATAGAAACGTATGTGACTGATGGGTTTGAGAAGTTGATAGTTGAGTAGTAACTTTAAAAACGTATCGCTTCTTTCTTATCAAACTCCTTAGCGGTAATAGGGCTGCCAGCAATGGTGGCGGTATCCCAATCTTGGGTAATTTTCCATTCACCGTTTATCTTTTCCAGAACGATGTGAAATTGTCCATAACTGTATTGAGTTTCCCCTTCTTTTGAGGTAAATCCTATGCGGTAAAACCCAACTTCATAGGAAGTCGTTTCATTTGCGTTTCGACGATCAAACCAAAAATCTAAAGTGATTTTATCTCCATTTTTACGATTGGAAGCAAAGCGCTCTTTGTTTGCTTTCTTAAAGGCACTTTCTGTATCCATGCCTTGTGGAGTGACTCGCAACACCTGATCTGCATACGTGGCGTTTAAAGCATTACCATCTAATGTTTCAAAGGCTTTTTGAAAAGGTTTCCAAACCGTTTGATCTATTTCTTTTTGGATGATTACTGTATCTGTTTGTGCCGTCATCGGTGTGGTGGCTAGTATTAGGAAAAGGAATATGTATTTTATCATCGTTTGAATATTAAATAGAACATTCTTACTTTCTACACACAGGTAAAATTTCGCCTTGAGCGAGCCTATACAAATCGACTTCTTCAGGAGAAAGCACAGCGGTGTAATCTACTTCATCTACAGTAAAGCCTATGCTTCTGAGTTTATTAAAATAGTCACGACCATAAATGCGTACGTGATCATATTGTCCAAAGATCTTAGCACGCTCCACAGGATCTGTAATGGTATCATCTTCAAAAGTTGTCGCGCGATGTAACTCTTGAGGTATCTGTAGTATCGCCATTCCTCCAGGTTTCAGTACACGATATAATTCTTGCATGGCTTTGGTGTCGTCGGGAATATGTTCTAAGACGTGATTGCAGAAAATGATGTCGTATTCATTTTCGCCGAAAGGCAAATTACAAATATCTGCTTTTACATCAGCAAGTGGAGAGTTGAGATCTGTAGTAGTATAGTCCAGATGTTTTAGTTTTCGAAAACGCTTATAAAAAGCTTGCTCTGGTGCAAAGTGGAGTACTTTTGCTGGTTTTGAAAAAAAATCAGTTTCCTGTTTTAGCCATAACCATAATAAGCGATGTCTCTCTAATGAAAGCGTAGAAGGGGAGAGGATATTCTCCCGTTGATTCACATATCCATAAGGTAAAAATTTCTGAAAACCTTTACCATCAATAGGATCTTTGTATCGAGATCCTTTTAAAAATAAAGCAAATACAGGCCGAATCACATAACTCAATCTGATGAGTAATGGCCTTGGGATAGCATTTAGAAAAAATTTAAAAAGCTTTTTCACGTATTAGAGTACCAATGCTTGTTGACGAAAAGGAGTTTCCTCATCGCTTTCTATCCCTAGTGCTTGATAGATATAAGCAAAGGTAGAGAGTAGTTCTGGTTTCCCGTCTAGAATGGCAACATCATGTTCAAAATGAGCACTTGGTTGATTATCGCGTGTGGTGATAGTCCACCCATCGCTATGTTGCTTAATGTTTTTTGTTCCTAGATTGGTCATTGGTTCTATAGCAACGACCATCCCTTCTATAAATTTTTTGCCTCGTCCGCGTTTACCATAGTTAGGCATTTCTGGTGCTTCGTGCATTACTTTACCAAGCCCGTGACCTACGAGTTCGCGTACCACACCATATCCATGATCTTCTGTGTATTTTTGAATGGCATAACCTACATCTCCTACACGATTGCCAATTTTAAATTCCTTGATCCCTTCATAGAGGGATTGCTTGGTAATCTCTAGTAATTTTTTTACTTCAGGTGTTACTTCGCCAACTTCAAAGGTATAGGCATGATCTCCATAAAAGCCATTTTTTACGGCACCACAATCTATAGAAATAATATCTCCTTCTACTAGCGGTTTGTCGTTAGGAATCCCATGTACGACTTGCTCGTTAGGACTCATACATAAGGTGTTTGGAAAATCATATAATCCTAAAAACCCTGGAATCGCATCTTGACTTCGTATATACTCTTCGGCAAGTTTATCTAAGTATAAGGTGGTCACACCTGGTTTTACTTCACCAGCGAGCATCCCCAATGTACGAGAAACAACAAGCGCACTTTCTCTCATCAATTCTATTTCTTCTCTAGTCTTCTGAATAATCATGCGTCTGTATTGTTTTGGTCTTTAAACATATCTTCCATACGAGATAAGAATCCTTTTTTTCTTTTTTTCTTTTTAAGGGTTGCTTTTATGGATGGATCATTTTTTATAGTAAGTGTGTGATATATCTCTCCCCAACCCATCATACCGCCTATGTTTCTATCATCTATAAACACATCAGCGTTTATCTTTCTACTTATATTAGGACTCATTTCTTCTTCTGGGTAACTTTTGTTGACTGCATAAAAAGTAATGCCGTTTTTTTTACAAAAAGCGACTGCTTCTTCCAATTTAAGTCCAGAGCGATACGTCCATAAAATAAGTGTATGCCCTTCATTTTGCAATTTTTTTAAGGTCTCAAAAGCAAACAATAAAGGCTTCCCAATATCGGGATATGCATTTGTTACAATAGTCCCGTCAAAATCTACAGCTATGGTCTTTTTATCCAATGAAAATTAATTTGGTGCAAAGTTACAAAATTGAAAAGGTAGTGTGTATAAAATAAATAAGAAGAAGATTGTTGTTAGAAAAATCAGTAATTTAAGTCAAAAAAAAGAGGCCGTCTAAAAACAATTTAGGCGGTCTTTTATATTTTGAAGATTTTGGTTCTTTCAGTTTTTAACTCAGTTATTGAGTTCTTCGTTAAGAGCTAAAAGTATGGTTAGGGATCCTTACATCGCTAGAGTCACTTTTTTCAGGTTATGTGCCATTGCGATGAGTCCTATTTCAGTTTCTACTTTATCAATTCCTCTTAGCATAAAGCGTTTAAAGTTCATATTGTGCTTGATATTTCCAAATATAGCCTCAATATCCCAACACCTTTGTTTACGATGTGCCACACCAACAGGGCTT